>OGYH01000028.1_pt1 | contig 115878 bp, 114 predicted proteins | sample 1576511 | NCBI WGS metagenome assembly OGYH01 (sample SAMEA3541522, study PRJEB24748) | human gut metagenome | biome: human gut; feature: human-associated habitat; material: faeces | place: China | collected 2012
AACTGGTCAAGCTGGCCAATGAATTGAAGTTCGCGCTGATCCCGCGCGGCGGAGCATCCGGGCTGACCGGCGGTTCTGTGCCCATGCGTCGGCGTTCCGTCATCGTCCGCACGACCCGGTTCACAAAGATGTCACCGGTGGATCATGAAAACATGAGCGTAACGCTGGATGCCGGGGTGATCACGCAGGCGGCCATCGACGCCGTGGCGAAGGAAGGGTTCCTCTTTACCGTCGATCCTGCTTCAAAGACCGCTTCGACCATCGGCGGGAACGTTGCGGAAAACTCCGGCGGCCCGTTCGCCTTCGAATATGGGACGACGCTGGACAACCTGCTTTCGTGGCGCATGGTGACGCCGACCGGCGAAATCATCAGCATTGAGCGCAAGAACCATCCCCGCCACAAGATTCTGCCTGACGAAGTGGCCGTGTTTGAGGTCAAGGACATCAGCGGCGGCGTGCGGAGCGTCGTGGAGCTGCACGGTTCCGAAATCCGTCTGCCGGGCCTCGGCAAGGACGTCACCAACAAGGCGCTCGGCGGCCTTCCGGGTATGCAGAAGGAAGGCGTGGACGGCATCATCACCGATGCGACCTTCATCGTGCACAAGAAACCCGCGCAGTCTCGGGTCATGGTATTGGAATTTTACGGGCGCTCCATGCATCAGGCCGCCGTGGTCATCGGCCAGATCGTGGATCTGCGCAACCGCATCCGCGAGGAAGGCGATTACGCCCGTCTGTCGGCGCTGGAAGAGTTCAACGCCAAGTATGTGCGCGCCATCGAGTACCAGAAGAAGTCGGACAAGCACGAAGGGGTTCCCATTTCCGTCATCATCATTCAGGTGGACGGCGACGAGCCCTACCTGCTGGAAAAGTGTGTTCAGGAAATTGTGGATATTGTGGCCCCGCACGACAACGTGGCGCTCCTCGTGGCGAAGGATGAGAAGGAAGCCGAACTTTTCTGGGAAGATCGCCACCGTCTTTCCGCCATCGCCCGCCGGACGTCCGGATTCAAGATCAACGAGGACGTGGTCATTCCCATGCAGCGCATCCCGGATTTCGCGCTGTTCCTCGAACAGCTCAATCTGGAATGCTCGGCTACCGCATACCGTCAGGCGTTGCAGGAGCTGGGGCGTCTGCCCGGCATGGCACTGGAGGACAAGGATCTCAACCGCGAGTTCGTCAATGTGACCCGCGTGGCGCAGGGCGGCGTCCCTTCCTCCGAGCTTTCCGACGAGGAAATGGAAGAACGCGCGGTGGAATTCCTCCGGCTCATGGCCGAGCGCTACGATCGCCTTGCCCCCAAGATCAAAAAAATCAGCGACAATATGCTTGTCGGCCGCGTTGTGGTGGCGAGCCACATGCACGCGGGCGACGGGAACTGTCACGTCAATATCCCCGTCAACTCCAATGACCTGCACATGCTTGAAATCGCTGAAGAAGCCGCCATGCGGGTCATGGCCGAGGCGCAGGAAATGGGCGGGGCCGTTTCCGGCGAGCACGGCATCGGCATTACCAAGATCGCCTTCCTCGGGAAGGACAAGATGGACGCCATCCGGGAGTTCAAGAACCGGGTGGACCCGCGCGACGTATTCAACCCCGCCAAGCTCACGCAGCGTGAACTTCCCGTGCGTCCGTTCACCTTCTCCTTCAACCGCCTGATCGAAGACATCCGTCAGAGCGGCCTGCCGGATAAGGACCGGCTCATCAGCCTGCTTGCCTCCGTACAGATGTGCACCCGCTGCGGCAAATGCAAGCAGGTGTGCCCGATGATGTACCCGGAATGCTCCTACCATTTCCATCCCCGGAACAAGAACATGGTGCTTGGGGCGATCATCGAAGCCATCTACTATTCGCAGATCAACAAGGGGCGGCCCGATCCGTCCATCCTTGCCGAACTGCGGGCCATGATGGAGCACTGCACGGGATGCGGCCGCTGTACGTCCGTTTGTCCCGTGAAGATCCCCTCCGCCGATGTGGCGTTGCAGCTCCGCGCCTTCCTTGATGAAGAAGGCGCGGGCGGGCATCCCCTTAAAAGCAAAGTACTGAATTGGCTGGTGCGGAATCCCGCGCACCGTATCCCTCAGGCTGTCAAGGCGGCGGCGCTGGGCCAGAGGATGCAGAACAGGATTATCGGCGTTGTGCCGCAGGCCATCAAGAAGCGTTTGTATAACCCGCTGTTTTCAGGTAAAGGTCCGGAACCGGGGTATAGGAACCTGTATGAGGCGCTGCATCTGGAACGCGGGAACATCTTTGTGCCCCGCTCCGGGGGCGGTGCCCCGGTGCAGGAGAATACGGCGCTTAAAGAAGCGGTGTTGTATTTTCCCGGTTGCGGGGGAAGCCTGCTTTCCCGGACTATCGGTTTGTCAGCCTTGGGGCTGTTGCTGCGGACGGGCGTCGCTGTTATCCTGCCCGAAGCGCATTTGTGCTGCGGCTACCCGTTGCTGTCTTCGGGGGCCGACGCACAGTTCGCCTCCAACATGGCGCGGAACAAAAAGGCTTTGCAGTCGACCATCGCTTGCGCGACCAAGCGCGGCTTCCGGGTGGCGCACATTGTCACGGCATGTGGTTCGTGCCGTGAAGGTATCGAACGCCTTGAGCCGTCGACGTTGCTTGGTGAAGGGGGCGGGGAACTCGTGCATCTCGACGTGATGCAGTTTGTGCAGGGCCGGATGGACGCCAATCCCGATCTGTTCAAAGGTAACATTCTGTATCATGCCTCCTGCCATCCCGAATGGGTCGGCGTCCACAAGGTAAAGGGCGTGCAGAAGCAGGCTGGCGCCATTGCCCGGCTGACCGGCGCGGCGATTGAAGTCTCGCCGGGGTGCTGCGGCGAATCGGGTATGGGGGCCATAGCGTCTCCGCTGGTGTACAATACGCTGCGCAAGCGGAAGATGGACGTTCTGGAAGCGGCTTTGGGCGACTATCCGGCGCAGAGCCCCATTCTCGTGGGATGCCCTTCCTGCAAGGTGGGCATCACGCGGAGCCTGATGGCCATGCATGAGCGCAGGCCCGTGCTGCATACGGTGGAATGGCTGGCGACGCTGTTGTTCCGCGAGCGGTGGGGCGAAAAATGGATTCGGGTTTTTCGGCGCCGGATTGCGCCCAGTGCGGATGCGCAGGGCGTGCGGATTGTCGAATTGGATGGATGACCTCCCTTCGGAGGTTCCGGACGCGGCAGGACAAGGGGGCTCGTTCGGGACAGGTGCGACGGGGTAGCTCGGATTTGGTGATTTGAAACAAGGAGTGCCTTACACATGCCAACCACGATCCTGCATAAGGAATCGTTGATTCCTGGTCGAACGAGTAAACTGGTGCTGGATGCGCCGCAGATTGCCGCCACGGCGAAACCGGGGCACTTTGTCATGCTGCGCGTCAACGAGCAGGGGGAGCGCTTCCCTCTGACCATCGCTGATACGGATCCGGAAAAGGGAACGATCACCATCGTCTATCTGGTGATGGGCAAATCGACGATGATGCTGGAAGCGCTTTCCGAAGGCGACAGCATTCTTGACGTCGCCGGCCCGCTCGGGAAAGCCACGCATATCGTCAAGGGCGACAGCGTGATCTGTGTCGGTGGCGGCACGGGCATCGCCGCGATGCACCATATCGCCAAGGGCCACCACAAGGCCGGCAACTACGTGATCGCCATCATCGGCGCGCGCAGCAAGGATTTGCTCCTGTTTGAGAACGAACTGAAATCCTTCTGTGACGAAGTGCTCATTTCGACGGATGACGGAAGCTATGGGCACAAGGGGTTTGTGACCGAGCTTTTGAAGGACCGCCTTGAAAAAGACAAGAAGGTTCAGGAAGTCGTTGCCGTTGGTCCGGTGCCCATGATGCAAGCCGTAGCGGGCACGACGCTGCCCTTCGGCGTGGCCACGACCGTCAGCTTGAACTCGCTTATGGTGGATGGCATCGGGATGTGCGGCGCGTGCCGCGTGACGGTTGACGGGGAAACCAAGTTTACCTGTGTCGACGGCCCGGAATTTGATGGGCACAAAGTGGACTTCGCCGAACTGCGTCAGCGTTTGTCCGCCTTCCGGTCTCAGGAAAAGCAATCCATCGAACATCACGAGCACAGGTGCAGCTGCCATGACAAACACTGAGAATGTGAAGAAGCCCGCCAAGGCGCCCCGCGTCGACATGCCCTGCCAGCCCGCTGCTGTGCGGGCGCACAACTTCAAGGAAGTCGCACTCGGCTACTCGTTGGAACAGGCGCAGCTTGAGGCCAGCCGTTGCCTCCAGTGCAAAAACCCGCGCTGCCGTCAGGGGTGTCCGGTTGAAGTCCGTATTCCCGAATTCATCGCTCAGGTCGTCAAGGGTGACATGGCGGAAGCCTACCGTATCCTGAAGAGCACCAACAGCCTTCCCGCCGTGTGCGGCCGTGTGTGCCCGCAGGAAAACCAGTGTGAAGGCAAGTGCATCCTGGGCGTCAAGGGCGAGCCGGTGGCTATTGGCCGTCTGGAACGCTTTGTCGCCGACAATGCCATGCATGATCCCTGCGTGGGCGTGTCCGATAACGACGCTTGCGCCGTCACCAATCCGGATTTGAAGGTTGCCTGTATCGGCTCCGGCCCGTCTTCCATCACTGTCGCTGGGTATCTCGCCGCGCGCGGGATCAAGGTAACGGTGTTTGAAGCGCTCCATGAAGCGGGCGGGGTGCTCATCTACGGCATCCCGGCCTTCCGTCTGCCCAAGGATGTCGTGGCTGCGGAACTTGATGGCCTGCGCCAGAACAACGTGGAGTTCCGTACCAACTGGGTCGGCGGTCGGACGGTTTCCGTTCAGCAGTTGTTCGATGAGGGCTACAAGGCCGTGTTCATCGGCGTGGGGGCGGGTCTGCCTCAATTCCTCGGTATTCCCGGAGAAAACCTCATCGGCGTGTTTTCCGCCAATGAGTACCTGACCCGCGTGAACCTCGGGCGCGCCTATGATTTCCCCAATTTCGACACGCCGACCTATCCCGGCAAGCATGTGACGGTATTCGGCGCCGGGAACGTGGCGATGGACGCCGCGCGTACGGCTCTGCGCCTCGGGGCGGAAAGTTCCACAATCATTTATCGCCGCTCGCGCGCTGAAATGCCCGCGCGTCATGAAGAGATCGAACACGCGGAAGAGGAAGGCGTGAAGCTTTTCGAGCTGGTGGGGCCGTTGCACTTCAACGCCAGCGAGAGCGGCGTTCTGAAGTCCGTGACTTTGCAGCGTATGGCGCTTGGTGAGCCCGATGCCTCCGGACGTCGCCGTCCTATGCCGATTGAAGGGGAGGTTTTTGAGCACGAGACGGATCTCGCGGTTGTGGCCGTGGGGACACGCTCCAACCCGATCCTGCTTGAAGCGACGCCTGGACTCGAACTCAACAAGCGCGGCTACATCGTCGTCAATGAAGAGACGGGCGAAACGTCCATTCCGAACGTCTTCGCCGGCGGCGATATTGTGACTGGTGCGGCCACGGTCATTTTGGCCATGGGAGCCGGGCGCAAGGCCGCTCAGGAGATCGCCAAGCGTCTGCTCGGCTGATGTCTTTTCACGATTCGTCTTGTGAAAGGGAAGGTTTCGGCCTTCCCTTTTTCTGTTTATTCTGTTCAATCGGTTCAGGAAACAGGAGAAATTGGAGTGTATGTCTGAAAAGCGGAGAAGCTGTATTGATTCTATACTTGACAAAGAATTTCAATATCATTATTTGTTGCTAACGAACGTGCAGCTGCACATCTCCTTGAGAATGATTGGAGGCAACTCGATGGATATACAGCTTGTTATTGTGAGCCTTATTGTTTTGGCTGCGGTGGGGTATATGGTCTGGCGCGCAAAGAAAGCTCGAAAGGGTCAGTGCTCTTGCGGATGTGGCGGTTGCGGAAAGAGCTGCAAGCCGAAGACGCTTTAAGCCGTCCAAAGGAATATATTATTGGGGGGATACGCTCTGATAAAAATGTAATGAACGCTTATCGCTTCGTATAGGGCTATCCTATTTCCCAGTGCGTGGCGCTGTGCAGAAGAGATTTTGGCGAAAATGCAAAAACGCCCTGTAACAACGATCTGTTGCAGGGCGTTTTTGTTGTGTAAGGCGGCGTCTCCTCCGTCCTTTCTCATGATTTCCTCTTTGGAATCGCGTCACCACAAGGGCAATCCGTGCCAGAAAAACTGTGAACAGACTTCGATAAGCACACATTGGGGAAAAGGGAGGATTGGGGCGCATAAACAGGTTTGGGGAAGGAGAACTTTTCTCCAGAAAAATTCTCCTTCCCCATCCCATGCTTTCAAAGCTAGTCCGCTTTAACGTTCGGCCCCGGCGGCATCAAGCCGATCGGTAATGGTGTTTTTGATCCACTTGGGATCCAGCCAGTCAAGCGGCTGCACCTGGATGCCGTGCATGAGGATGCCGAAGTGCAGATGATCGCCGCCCGCAAGGCCGGTTGTACCGGTAAGTCCGATGATGTCTCCCTTTTTTACCGTAGCGCCGACGTTCGTCTGGATTTCACTCATATGGGAGTAGAGGGACTGCAAGCCAAGCCCGTGGTCGATGACGACGAGGTTGCCGAAAATACCGAGGGGCTCCGCAAAAACGACCTTGCCGTCATTCGCTGCGGGAATCGGCGCGTGGGCCACGGAAGCGAGATCCTGCCCCATATGCGTCTGCTCGTCGATTTTCGTCCCATTGTGCATATACGTGCGCTGATCGCCAAAAGACGCTCTGGAGGCCGAGCCCGGCAGACGCTTGAAAGCGCCGCTCCACAACATGGTGGGCGAGGTATTTTTACCGATTTCCAACAGGGTTTTCTCATTGGAAATGCGCACTTCGTTGTTGATCTTCACATACCGTTCAAGGTTTGAGATGTCATCAGGAACCAGTTCCTTAAAAACATCCTCTTTGCTGTTCAGGAAATTGTCGCTGATATTGAGGGTATCCTTGCGGAAATTTCGTTCCCCGGCGTTGACGAGGACCCTGTTCCGGGATTCGTTCCCGGCAAGATCCCGGGTGAGCAGTTCCGGCGTAAATTTCCCCTTTGGGGTGTCCAGCGGGAAGGGGAAGAAGCAGTAGTACAGGCCGTTCGGCTGAAGGAAGGCCGGGAAGAACTGCTCGCCAAGCTGGACGCCGGTCATGCTGGCGTCTTCCGAAACGCTGTAGGCTATGGCTGTCACGCTGCCGCGGCGCAGGGCGGGAACCGTCGTTTTAATGCGGACCTTGGGCGGCTGCGTGTCCAATTGCATATTCCACTTGCGCGTGGTCCCGTTCCCCTTGCCGAAGCTCATGAGGGAATTGTCCCGCGCCGTGATTTCCAGTTCAAAGGCACCGTCCCTCAGGCCCGCGTTCTTGAGGTTGAACGAAGTCGTTTGAACGGGGGCCGGCTCGCTGAATACTTTATCGAGAATAACCAGAGACTGATTATTGCGGTGGATGGTGACGACAACGGAGCGGACCCCGGATTTGGCGTCCGCAAGTTTGAGAGTGATCTCCTGCGTCGGCGAGATCCGCCCGGTATCGGGCGTCATGGTGACTTCAGGCCCGTCAAGGTCGTCCAGAAAGAGATAAATGCAAAAACCTAAGGCAGCTAGAATGAGCGTTACAAAGCCATAGCTGATGGTATTACGAATGATGCGACCCATTTTTTTTCCTTAAAGCGCGCTCGGTGATGAAGGGGGCTCCAGCGGTTTGATATAATGGAAGATCAGGCGTCGTGCAGCAGCGCGATGGCCAGACGCAGGAAATCTGCTTCGGTAATGATGCCAACGAGTTTGTTGTCCCCATCGAGGACGGGCAAACAGCCGTACTTGTTCCGGTAGAGGATCTCCGCCGCTTCCCGGAGAAGGGTATCGGGCGCAACGGTCCTGACGTCGGTTTGCATGATGTCGCCGACCAAAATAGAGGATTCGATTTCTTCTTGCTCTTCCCGGTTGATTTCCGCAAGATGTGATACCGCATAGCCGAGGAGATCCCGGTGCGTGAGCAGGCCGACGAAACGGTCTCCATCTTCAGTCACGGGAATGTGGCGGATCTTGGCAAGCTGCATAAGGGAACGCACGTCTTGAAGGGTGTCCGTACGTCGAAGCGTAAACACTCTGCTCGTCATCAGGTCACTGACATAAATCATATTTGTTCTCCATAAAAAGGTGCAGCATGGTCCGGCAGAATGGTGAGGATTCGTCGAAGCGCGAATCAAGGGGCCGTGCAAAATACCTGTTTGAGGCGATGGCGGGAGCTTGCATTCTTACGCAAGACGGTCATACTGTAAGAAAGCATTTTCGCACAGGGAAAGCGTCTAGGCAAGTGTCGGCCAACGCCTTCCGGTATGCTTTTGGAAGCCGTTCGGCGGATACTCGCAGTATTTTTTACTGGAACATTCATGACAGAACTCGGACAGCACAGGATTTTTCCCGACTTCAAACGCCAGCGCGCACGGATGGTCAAACTGCTTGAAGAGCAGGGCATCACGGATGAGGCTGTTCTTGCAGCTATGCGGACGGTCCGGCGTCATCTTTTTGTCCCCGAAGCCCTGCAAGGGAGGGCTTATGAGGATCACGCCCTGCCTATCGGGTTTGGGCAGACAATTTCACAGCCATACATCGTCGCGTTCATGTCACAGCTGCTTGAAGCAAAACCGGGAATGAAAGTGCTTGAAATCGGTACGGGATCCGGATATCAGGCGGCGGTGCTGCGTGAAATGGGGCTTGAAGTGTTTACGATAGAGCGTGTGCGGGAATTGTACGAGGCCGTACGGGAGCTTTTCCCGGAAGGAAGCCCGGGGATCCGCATGAAGCTCAGCGATGGGACCTTGGGCTGGCGTGTCCAGGCCCCTTTTGATCGCATCATCGTGACGGCGGGCGGGCCGAATTTACCGCTGCCGCTTCTTGAGCAATTGGCCGATCCCGGGATCATGGCTATCCCGGTGGGGCGGGCGCGCAGGGAGCAGAAGCTGCTCCGCGTATCCAAGCGTGAGGGCAGGGTAACGGCAAGGGCTTTCGGCAATGTCGCTTTTGTTGATCTTGTTGGGGATCATGGCTGGTAAGGTTTCTTTTCCCTGCCTTTTGTGGCAAACCGGGAAGGTCCTTTTAGGGGACTAACGCTTTTCAGGAGTCTTTTCATGTCGTCATGTTCCAATCAGGCCCCGCAGGGGCAGGCTACGATCCCCATGACCGCGGCCATGCAGAACAAAGTACTCACTCAAAATCTGAAGGATGTGCGCCACAAGCTGTTCGTCATGAGCGGCAAGGGGGGCGTGGGCAAGAGTTCCGTAACGGTCAATCTTGCCACTGCTCTGGCTTCGCGCGGCTTTACGGTCGGCATCCTTGATGTGGATATTCATGGGCCGAGCGTGCCCCGCCTGCTGGGTGCTTCCGCGTCCGTCATGGCTGACGAAAACGGCAAAATGCTGCCCGTTCCCTGCGGTGAGCGCATGTCGCTTATTTCCATGGATTCCTTCCTGAAGGATAAGGACACGGCGATCCTCTGGCGCGGCCCCAAGAAAACGGGGGCCATCAGACAGTTTTTGACCGACGTACAGTGGGGGGCTTTGGACTATCTGGTCATCGATTCCCCTCCCGGCACAGGTGATGAACATCTGACCGTGCTGGATGCCATCCCCGACGCTGGGTGTATCGTCGTGACCACGCCGCAGGAGATTTCCCTTGCCGATGTTCGTAAAGCGCTCGATTTCCTCAAGCAAGTACAGGCGCCTGTCCTTGGCATCGTCGAGAACATGAGCGGGTTGAGCTGTCCGCACTGCGGGAAGGAAATCGATCTGTTCAAGAAGGGCGGTGGGGAGCAGCTTGCGAAGCAATATGAGCTTCCGTTCCTTGGCGCCATTCCGTTGGATCCCGCTACGGTCATCGCTGCGGATCGGGGCGTGCCGGTTGTCTCCCTGACGGAAAACTCCCCGGCGCGTCAGGGGTTCATGGCCCTCGCGGACGCCGTTATCGCCGCGACCGAGGCCGAATAGGGACTTCCGCACCCGATATGTTGCGAGGCGGATCAGGCCGCTCTGTCAGCCTGATCCGTCTGTTTTTATATTGCCTTGAACATGGGATAGTTATCCGAAGCAAAACCGCTGAGGCGGAGAATTCTGCTCTTTGCCTTTCACAATGGTTGTGCTATAGAAACCCAACAACTGTCGCCAAAAGCGGGTAATACTATGTTCAATTTGGCAAATCAGCTTACACTGGCCCGGATTTTTTTCGTCGTTCCTATCATTCTCCTGTTGTATTTTCCGGGGAAGATCACGTGCTTTCTTGCAGCGGTGCTTTTCGGCATCGCGTCGCTCACCGATTTTCTTGATGGGCATATTGCCCGTAAGGGGAATATGGTTACGAGCTTCGGAAAGTTTCTGGACCCCCTTGCCGACAAGTTGCTTATCTGCTCCATCCTGATCATGTTCGTTGAGCTGGGGTGGGTTCCGGCGTGGGTGACTGTCGTCATCATTGGCCGGGAACTTGCCGTGACCGGTTTGCGAGCAATGGCCATTGATGAAGGCGTCGTCATTGCAGCGGACAAATACGGCAAAGTCAAAACCGTCATGCAGATCATCGCCATCATTCCTCTCTTGCTCCATTATCCTCTTTTGGGCGTAAACGTGCATCTGATTGGAAATTTTCTGCTTTACATCGCCCTTGTGCTCACGATATTTTCCGGCCTGAATTACTTCTATAAGTTTTATGGCATCTGGCGGGAAAACGATCGGGCTGCATGATGAACGTACGAAGCACCGCAAATACATCTTCCAAGGCCACGCTTTGGAAAGTTTTTATTCTCATTCTGGCCATTATCGTCAACGTGGTTCTTGCCTCTCGTCTGTTGTGGGGGCCGCAGAGTCTCGTTTCGTATAGGGAACTGGCTTCACAATACGCGGAACTGCTCAAGGAGCGCGACGGCTTTGATGTCGTTAATGCCGGGTTGAGCAGAGAAATCCGCCTCTTGCAGTCTGACGAGAAATATGTGGAAAAGATGATCCGGCAGCGGCTGAATTTCGTCCGGAGTAACGAAATTCTTTATCTTTTTACGGAAGATGCGAATGCGCGTGGAGCCCTGCCTCATGATGGAAAAAATTGAGTGGTATCAGGAAGTCCTCAAGCTGGACCCTGATTCCAAGGTTTTTTTCCCGCTGGCGAAGCTCCTGAGGGACTCGCAGCAGCCGGACAAGGCCATAGAGGTTTTGCGGGCGGGGCTACAGCATTCGTCTGTTTTTTTTGAAGCGCGTCTCCTGCTGATCCAAATTCTTTTCGAACAGTCGCGTGCCGGTGAGTGTTCTGAGGAACTTTCCACTGTAACGGGATTGCTGGAGCGCTACCCTGCCTTTTGGGAAGTGTGGGCTGAGTCCGTTTCGGAGAAAAACAGGGATCTGGCATTGTCCATCCGGCTGATGGCCTCGACTATACGCCACCCGGAACATTCTCTGAGTCTGATTTTAGAGAGTGGTTTGGGTATATTGCAGGACGTACGCCGCAGTTTTTCCTCTTCCCAATCTATCGAGGCTTCGGATTCCGAGCCCCCATGCGGCGTTTCCCACGAAGAAACGCTTTGCACGGCTACGCCCTCCGCGCAGGAACTATCTTCTTGTACGGTACCCGTTGAGGAATCTTCCATTGCTGATGCGGAACTCCTTGAGAGTATGCTTGAGGAAAGCGCTCCTGTCCGAGAGCACCCTTCATGCGTGACGCCTTTTTTACCAAACAAAGCAAAATCAGTGCATTGGGTTGCTCCTGATGAGGATTCAGACCTTATGGCTGATGAAAACCCTGAAGAGCCGACGCTGCGGACCCGTTCTATGGCTGACGTGCTCGCGGAGCAGGGGGACATTGTCGGTGCTCTTGAAATCTATCAGGAGCTTGAGGCCGCTGCGCCTACGCCGGAAGAAGCCAGAGAGCTGCACGATAGTGTCGCCGCATTGGTTTCCCGGATGGCCGGAAACAGTACGGAACCCGGAGAGCAGACGGAAATCGGAGAACCTTCGTATGGCGACGTGGGAGGGCAGAATCAGTTGATGTCCCTTCTGGAGTCGTTAGCGGATCGCCTCGAAGCACGGGCGCGCGTATAGCACGCCCGTTTACATTGGAGAGTTGTGTGTCCTTGCAGAGTTCCTTTATTACGACGGCCCTGATTGGCTCTTTGGTGTTCATCGGAGGCTGTTCCACGTTCGACAGCACATGGAAAAGCACCAAAGCTTTTTACGGTGAGTATATCAATCCCCCCGCCCAGATTGATTATGATGACAAAGGGGTATTGAATGACACCGAAACGACGCTCGCCTCGCGCATGGTGGGCATAGACATCCAGCTTGAACAGCTCGAGCGGTATCTTCAGAACTCGGACAAGCCGCCGACGGGTGAATCCGTGGCGGTCCTTTTCCATCGTTTCCCGTGGCTTTCCGGCCTCGCGGCGGTGGACGCCAATGGCATGGTCCTCGCGCAGGAGCCCCCGGCGGCCATGAAAGAGCTTGATTTTGCGAAGATGCTGGAGCAGAAAGCCAGAGGCAACGAGTTGCGGGGCCTTCGTGGTTTGGTTGAGGATACGCCGCTTGGGCCCGAAGTGCTGACCGGCATTCCCATCTATTCCGGTTCGGAAATGTTGGGATTGCTTGTGGCCCATTTTGACATGCGGTCGCTGCTCACTTATACCAGCGGCGCTGAGGATCTTGTTGTGTTGGCGCCACAGGGGGTTTTGTGGCCGGGTCGTTTCGCGGTTGACGCCACGCCGCTGACGGGGCAGGACTGGAGCGAACTCACAAAAGATTCCACACATGGTACGGTTTCCAACAAGACCGGATCGTTCATCTGGATGGTACGTTTCCTCGGGACGCAGCCGATTGTGTTTGCGACGCCTTCGGAAGGGCATTTCCCCGAACAGCCCGGGCAGTTGGATGCGCTATCCCACCCGGCGGCCTTCAGTTCTCAGGGCATGATGGCTCCGGTCACGGAATCCCATGTCATCGAAGGCGGAGACAGCAGCATTCTGACAGCGCCGCTTCCCCCCATTAAGGGTTTGGGAATGGAGGAGTCAGCCATTTCGGATTGATCGAGGCGCGTACATGCCCGCTTTTGATGGTTATTCAAAGGCGATTTCTTGATTCACTTTCAGATCGTTCACAGGACCCATAAGGAGGGCTCATGTCTTCTGAAATCACCGTCACCGAACATTTGCTTCTGCAGCAGCAGAGGGCTCCGCAGGCGACGGGCCACTTTACTGCGTTGTTTCATGATCTTGTTCTTTCGGCCAAAATCATAGCCCGCAGCGTAAATAAGGCTGGTCTGCTTGATGTTCTTGGCGGCACCGGGGATATCAACGTTCAGGGTGAGAATGTCCAGAAGCTTGACGATTTTGCCAACAGGGTTCTTTTGTACCGGATGGAGCGTTCCGGTGTGTTGTGCGCCATAGCTTCCGAAGAGAATGCGGAACTGGTGCGCGTTTCGGCGGCATTCCCCCGCGGGGACTACATGCTGGTCTTTGACCCGCTGGATGGCTCCTCCAACATTGATGTGAACATCAACGTCGGGACCATTTTCTCCATCTTGCGCCGTAAGCCCGGCCGTACCGGTGAAGTGCAGCTTGATGAAATCCTCCAGCCCGGTTCCGAACAGGTAGCCGCCGGCTATTTCCTGTACGGCACTTCGACCATGCTGGTTTATACGACCGGTCAGGGCGTGCATGGGTTTACACTTGATCCGAGCGTGGGAGAATTCCTGCTGTCCCATCCCGATATCCGTATCCCCGAGACTGGAAGCATCTATTCGGTCAATGAGGGTAACTGGAATCACTGGGATGACAAGGCCCGTGCCGCGATCGACTACTTCAAGCATCCTGACGATCCGAATGCGACTCCCTGTTCCGCACGGTACGTCGGCTCACTGGTTGCCGACTTCCACCGTACGCTCCTGTACGGCGGCGTGTACATGTATCCGCCGGACAGCCGCAAGGGAAAGAGCCGTGGGAAGCTGCGGTACCTGTGCGAAGCCTCTCCGTTGGCTTTTGTGGCGGAAAACGCTGGTGGTGCCGCGACCGACGGCCACAACCGTATCCTGGACATCACGCCGACCACGCTGCATGAGCGGGTACCTCTGTTTATCGGGTCCCGCAAGGATGTTGAAGCGATCAACGCTATTTACAAGAAGTAAATCCGCGTATGGCCGGATGCGGTCCGGCGGCGTGATAGACGGACGATCGACCTCAGGGCGTGTTCACATGCCGAGAACGGGTCGATCGTTCGTTTATCAGGGATATCGTTTTTTATATTGAACACGATGGGTTGTCATGCTTTGTCTTGGTATCGAAACATCTTGTGATGAAACGGCGCTGGCGCTGGTCAGAGACGGGAAGTGTGTGGAATCCGTGCTCGCCACGCAGATGGATGTGCACGCCCTGTTCGGGGGGGTCGTCCCGGAGATCGCGTCTCGTGAGCACTACCGTTTTTTGGGCGCACTGTATGACGAGTTGATGCGCCGCACGGGATTGACTCTCGCGGACGTGGACGTCGTAGCGGTGACTCGCGGTCCCGGTCTCCTTGGGGCCTTGCTTGTCGGCGTGGCCTTTGCAAAAGGGCTTTCTCTGGCGGGCAACAAACCGCTTATTGCCGTCAACCATCTCCATGCGCATTTGTTGGCCGTCGGCCTTGAGCATGAGTTGCTGTATCCGCTGCTCGGACTGCTTGTTTCCGGCGGGCATACCCATATTTACAGGGTAGACGCTCCAGAGTCCCTGGAACTGCTCGGGCATACGCTTGATGACGCTGCCGGGGAAGCCTGCGACAAGTTCGCGAAGATGCTGGGGCTGCCATATCCCGGCGGGGTGTTGCTGGATCGTCTCGCCCAGAGGGGGACTGCCGATGCCCACCTGTTCCCGCGTCCGTACACCCATGTGGATAATCTGGATTTCAGCTTCAGCGGATTGAAGACGGCCGCGCTGACGTATCTCAACGAACATCCCGTGCTCGTGGAGGAGGGCAGGCGTGTCCGCGAAGCCGGTACCGACTCGGCCTCTCCCGCACTGTGTGATGTCTGCGCATCCTATATGCTGGCTGTGGCTGAGACGCTGAGCCTCAAGATGGAGAAGGCGTTTCACCGCGAGCGGCAAAAAGGGATCACCGGGATCGTCGTCGCTGGCGGTGTGGCCGCCAATACGCAGGTTCGGGCCGCGATGCATGTCCTTGCCGAGAAAGTGGGCAAGCCGCTTTTGCTGCCATCGAGATTTCTGTGTACTGACAACGCCGTCATGATCGCGCATGCGGGCGAATTGCTGGCTTGTAAGGGATACGGACAGGGGCTGGCGTTCCCAGCCATTCCTCGCGGGCAAAAACTCCCTGATGATCTTGGGGAGTTGCGTGCACCGCTGCACTCTCTATAAGCAGCTTGAGCCGTTTTTCTCATATAGTGAATCTTTTCCACAGCATCTTGACACCCTGAGATCTCGCACCTACAATTGCTATGTTGGAGGCACTGCCTTTTCGCGTAAAAAAGTGCACCAGTTTGTTTCTTAACAAGCAACTTTCGTAAGGAGTCGGTAATGGCTACCCAAGTGAATGATTCCAACTTTGATGCCGTTGTGTTGCAGTCCCAGCTTCCCGTTCTGGTTGACTTCTGGGCCCCTTGGTGCGGTCCTTGCCGTGCCATCGGCCCCATCATCGATGAACTCGCCAATGAATACGAAGGCAAGTTGTCCGTGGTCAAACTGAATGTGGATGAAAGCCCCTCGACCCCCGGCAAGTATGGGATTCGCGCCATTCCTACCCTTATTCTTTTTAAGAACGGTGAAGTTGTTGAGCAGGTTACCGGTGCTGTATCTAAGTCCAGCATCGCGACCATGATCGAACAAAAGGCTTTGGCATGAAGCATTACGACGCCATTGTCGTAGGCGGCGGCCCCGCAGGGATCACTGCCGCCCTTTATCTCTGCCGTTCCGGGATTTCCGTGGCCCAGATCGAAATGCTTGCTCCGGGGGGACAGATCCTCAAGACGGAAAGCATCGAGAACTACCCGGGATTCCCTAAAGGGATCAAGGGATGGGAGATGGCTGATGCGTTCGCTGCGCATCTGGATGACTATGAATTGGACCGGTATAATGATGCCGTCCTCAAGATGGAGCAGGTTCCCGGCGGCTGGTCATTCAGCGTAGGGAAAGAGACCATCGTAGGGAAAGCTGTCGTTGTTTGCTCTGGTGCCAATCCCCGTCCTCTGGGGGTACCGCGCGAAACGCAGCTTACGGGACGGGGCGTTTCTTATTGTGCCTTGTGCGACGGCAACTTCTTCCGCGATCAGGTTGTTGCCGTGGTTGGAGGAGGAAACTCCGCGCTGGAAGAAGCGCTGTATCTATCTAGGATCGCCAGCAAGCTGTATCTGATCCACCGGCGGGAAGGCTTCCGCGCCGCCAAGGTCTATCAGGATAAGATCCGCGCCGCTTCGGACAAGATTGAACTTGTGTTGGATACTGTGGTAACCGGTTTGATGGGAGAAGACTCGTTGCAGGGGCTTTATCTGAAAAATGTCAAAACCGGTGAAGAAACACAGCTTCCTGTGGATGGAATGTTCGTCTTTGTGGGCTATGAGCCCCAAAACAGTTTCCTGCCCGCTGGTCTCGAATTGGACCCGCAGGGGTTCATCATCACTGATTGCGAGATGCGGACGAATCTGCCGGGACTCTTTGCGGCGGGGGATATCCGTTCCAAGATGTGCCGCCAGGTGACGACCGCTGTCGGCGATGGGGCTACAGCCGCTACGGCTGCCTTTACGTATCTTGAACAACTGGACGCCTAAGCATGTATTTTCGTCATCTAGTGCTGGCCGCATGTCTCTTGCTTCTTTCTGGATGTGGCATCATTGACTATTTCTTTCTGCCTCCGCCAGAAGATACGGCTCAGGAGCTTTACGAAGGCGCCAATGACGCCATGCAAGAGAAGAATTACTCGCAGGCCGCCCAGTACTATACAAAGCTCAAGGATAACTTCCCGTTCAGCCCTTATACGGTTGAAGCGGAATTGTCGCTTGGTGACGCTTTCTTCCTTGACGGAAAATACCCTGAGGCAGCCGAAGCCTATAAAGAATTTGAATCTCTTCATCCTCGCCATGAGGCTATCCCCTACGTCTTGTACCAGGTGGGGATGTCCAACCTGAAGAGCTTCATTTCCGTGGACAGGCCTACGACGTCGACACAGGAGGCTTTGGAATTCTTCGGACGATTGAGGGAGACCTACCCGAACAGCGAGTATGCCCAGAAATCTGTCGAGGAAATGAAAAATTGCCGTCGGCTCCTTGCCGAACATGAGCTCTATTTGGGGGATGTGTTCTGGAACATGAACAACTATGGCCCGGCTTGGCGGCGCTATACGTACATCGTGGATAATTTCCCCGATGTGCCGGAAGTCAGTGCTCATGCAAAGGAAAAAGCTCTGTCCGCATACTATAGATATCGTGAGCAGCAGTCCCAGAAGGCCCGTGAGCAGATCCAAGGATCTTGGAAGCGCTGGTTTGATTGGCTCTAGCCGCTCTTTACGCTGAAAGAAAAACGCCGCCGGGATAATTTCCGGCGGCGTTTTTCTATGTGTGGAAAAGCGATAAACCTTGTTCTGCCGACAAAAGGCCGAGATTCTCCAATTGATTGTTCTAAGCAGAAACAAAAAAAGTCCCCACTTGAATATGGGGACTTTTCAAGACACTGTTCGCTAACCGTTGATGCGGTCAGCGGGGATAATCGGAATGTTCTTGGCTTTCAGCACTTCGATGGCCTGATCGATACGATCGAAGCGGAAAATCATGGTAGCGCTGCCGCCGCCTTCCTGTACGAACGCGTACATGTATTCCACATTGACGTTTTGGCCGGACAAGGCTTCAAGGATGTTGTTCAGTCCACCGGGCTTATCGTCCACTTCCACAGCGACAACAGCGGTTCGCCCAACGGTGAATCCCGCTTCTTTCATGATGTTGATGGCTTTTTCCGTATCGTTCACGATGAGACGGAGAATGCCGAAATCGGACGTATCGGCCAGAGAGAGGGCTCGGATATTGATTCCCGCTTCCGCCAGCGTTTTGGTTACCTGAGCCAACCGACCGGCTTTGTTCTCAAGAAAAATGGAAAGTTGTTCGACTTTCATGGTGGCCTTCCTTATATGCCTTGCGTTGCTGCCAGCCTCCATCGGAGGAGTGGAATTATTCTGACAGATATTGCCGAAAAACGCCAGCAAGGACTGCGCCTGAACTGAAATCGGAGCGGGCTATGCGGAATGGGTTGTGTCGTCTTTTTTCTTTTCGTCTTTGGGAGTGATGTCTATTTCGTCGGGCTCCGAGCTGGCCCGCTTGAAATTGCGGATGGCCTTGCCAAGCCCGCCGCCGATTTCGGGGAGTTTCTTGGAACCGAAAATAAGCACTACTATAACGAGAATTAAGAGCAATTCTTGCATGCCGATACCGTACATAAAGGCCTCCGTTTTTATAGGACAGAGATATACCGATGGATCCCGGGCAGGTCAAGCAAAGGGCGTTGCATCCTTCTGTCCATCAGGGTACACAACAAAATGCCGTGGCGGGATGGAGGCCTTGACGAGGCCGGAAGGGCCGAAATCCGCAGAAGTGCGGATCACTGGAATCAATGGTAAGCACAGTACGCCTGTGAGGTTTAGAGGTCAAGATTGCAAGGCGGCTGCAAGAGAATTGTTATAAAGGATGTATCATGCAAAAAGAATCGGATGATTCTATTGTATATGTTCCAACGATGCACCGGGAATTCTTCCCTGAGGGGTTTTCGGGAGGTGTTAAGCCTCTCTGGCCCGGGCTTTCGAGTCGCTATTGGGGACAACGAAATCCTGATGCATGGCACAAAATTTCTTTGCCCTATACCCCTACGGAGGCAGCGGCTTGTCTTGCGGAGCTGGCGCAGCTTGACGAGGCGGGTATTGCGGCCCTTTCGGATACGGCGGCCTCTTCCCGGTCCACGACTCAGAAAGTTTCACAGGAACGGGATGATTTGAAGTGCTTCGCCAAAACGGGAGAATGCCGAGAGGCCGGAAAAGATACGGTTTCAACAGAAGATATGCGGCGCTGGGCGCAGCGTTTTCTTTTGCTGGGCTGGCTTCAGGAAGAACGGGTTTTGGAGATGGAGCAGCTCTCGGCGCGTTATCGCGCGGGGGCGGAGAAACTGGCGGCCCATCTGGGCACACGGGGTACCGAGACGGAACCTTCCGATGAAGATGCGGACATGCTTTCCGGCTTGCTTGGCATGATGCGGGACTTGGTTCCTGAGGATCCGGCCACGCTGTTGCCATCATGGTGCTTTATCTTGGATTTGTTAGCAGTTTTATTGCCGGAAGGAACTATTGCCTGCACGGCGGATCAGCGGATGGCAAAAGCGTTTGCGGAAGCTGGCATATGTCAGGAATCACTGTCTCCGGCGCTTCTGGCACGATTGCCTGAAGGCTGGCATGTGCCTGAAGGCTATGCCGTGACCTATGGCGAAGAGCCGATGTGGAAGCTGATCGGGAAAAAAGCGCCGCAATCGGACAGGCCATGGCTTGACAGACGGCAACTCGTGATTCTTTGTACAGCAGACGATGTGTTGGAGCAGGCATGATGCAATCCTCGGTGACGACATTGGCTTCTCTTCTTGAGAGGACATTTCCCGCAGGGCTTTCCGGCCTCATTTTCGACTGTGACGGGGTCATGGTCGATTCCCGGGATGTGAATATCGGTTATTATAACCTGCTGCTGAGGGAAGTCGGCAAACCTCCGATTACGCCGGAACAGGCCGGATATGTGCAGATGTCCACGGCGAAGGAGGCTCTTGAGTATATTTTTTCGCCGGAGGAGCTGAAGCTGTTGCCGGCCATTGCGGAGCGTTACCCGTATCGGGATATCGCGTTGCCGCAGTTGGAGCTTGAACCGGGGCTGTCGGATATGCTGCATTGGTTGCGTGAGCGGGGCGTCCGGCTCGGGATCCATACGAATCGCGGAAGCGGCATGTGGGATTTGTTGGCCCGCTTCAACCTGGGCGAAATGTTTGATCCTGTCATGACGGCCGAGATTGTTCCGTCAAAGCCCGATCCCGCCGGAGTTCACCGTATTCTTGAAACATGGAAGTTTGGTCCCGAGTCGGTAGGATTCATCGGCGATAGCGCTACGGATGCCGCCGCGGCACAAGGCGGCGGAGTTCCCTTGCTGGCATACAACAGCCCGGATTTGCCCGCGGCTGTGCATGTCGACAATTTTGCGCATCTGCGCAGTGCGTTGGAGCGGCTTCCCCGGTTGGGCCGTACTTAAGAAGAACGCCCCTTTACACTTATTTTTTAGGAGGTAGCATGTTTGTGCTTGGCAATATCCTCTTCGCCGTAGCGCGGGTTCTGGATACGCTTTTAACTTTGTACTTCTGGGTTGTTATCATTTCCGCCCTGCTGACTTGGGTCCGGCCTGATCCGTATAATCCAGTGGTCCGCACGCTGAATGCCTTAACCGAGCCCGTCCTGTACAGGATCCGCAAATGGCTTCCCTTCACCTATATCAGTGGGTTGGACTTGTCCCCCATCGTGGTGCTCGTCGCCATCCAACTGGTGCAGTCCATCGTGGTCCGTTCCCTGTTCCAGTATGCGGCCATGTTGTAGTAAACCGTGAAAAGCGGAAAGAGGGGCTGGCCGTCAGGAAAGGAAGAAAGCGCCTTTCCGGGAGTCAGCCAGGAATTGCCATTCCCTTTCCTTGTTTTTTGGGCTATGCACTTAAGGAACGGTAACGCACAGCGTCGCGTTCCAGTGTCGTTTTCAAACCTCTATGTATTGGAGAAAGTCTTATGGAACAGCGTGAGCTTCTTCTTCTGGAAAAGTACGCCGCCGTCAATCCTGAACTGAAAGAACTCTGGGAAGACCATATTCTTTATGAAAAGCAGGTAGAAAAGCTCGAAGCCAAGGCCTATCGCACTCCTACGGAAGAACAGACGTTAAAACAGCTGAAGAAACAGAAGCTTGAAGGGAAGACGCGTCTGCACGCCATCCTCGACGGCTATAACGAACAGGAAGGCAACTAATGTTGTGCACCGGGGCCAGGATCCTTTTGGAAAGTCTGAAGCGTGAAGGCGTTGACCTTTTCTTCGGCTATCCCGGCGGGGCTGTCATTGATATCTATGATGAGCTGTCCAACCATCCGGATCTACGCCATATTCTCGTGCGGCATGAGCAGGGTGCTGTCCATGCCGCCGACGGCTATGCGCGGGCTTGCGGAAAGGTTGGGGTTTGTCTCGCTACGTCCGGCCCCGGTGCGACCAATACTGTGACGGGGATTGCTACGGCCTACAGCGATTCCATCCCCATGGTTATTTTTACGGGGCAGGTGTCCACGCCGCTCATCGGGAATGATGCGTTTCAGGAAGTGGATATCATAGGGATCACCCGCCCCTGTACAAAACACAACTTTTTGGTCAAAGACGTCAAAGATTTGGCCGAGACTGTCAGGAAGGCCTTCTATCTGGCGCGTTCTGGACGCCCCGGGCCTGTGCTTGTCGACATTCCTAAGAACATTCAGCAGGCAAGCTGCGAATTCGTTTGGCCGGAAGATGTGGTGATGCGGTCATACTGTCCCACATTCCGGGCCAATCTGAATCAGCTCCGGCGGGCGATGGACGTCCTCGTTACCTCCAGAAAACCGCTTATCGTGGCTGGTGGTGGCGTGATCATGGCCAATGCCGCAGAGGAACTCTGCACACTGGCCCACCTCATGCACGCTCCGGTCTGCTCCACGCTGATGGGGCTGGGGGCTTTTCCCGGTGATGATCCGCTGTGGATAGGTATGCTCGGTATGCATGGGACCTTCGCGGCAAACCGCGCCGTGACTCAGGCTGACGTCATTCTGGCTGTTGGAGCCCGTTTTGATGACCGCGTCACGGGAAAATTGTCCCAGTTCGCTCCTAACGCGCGAATCGTGCACATCGACATCGACCCGACGACTTTGAGAAAGAATGTCCGGGTGGAAGTGCCGGTTGTGAGCGATGCACTCAGTGCCTTGCAGGGCTTGCGTTCCATTTTGGAGTCCGGTCATGCCCAGAAGGACTGGGCGGGCGATCATGCGGACTGGATGGGGCAGGTGCTGGAATGGCAGAAGGAGCATCCGCTTTCCTGGGCCAAGGGCGATGTGCTGAAGCCGCAGCAGGTCGTCGAGCGTATGTATGAAATCACGAAGGGCGAAGCCATCATTACCACGGAAGTGGGGCAGAACCAGATGTGGGCGGCCCAGTTCTATAAATATCATAAGCCGCGGACGTACTTGACTTCAGGTGGCCTCGGCACGATGGGATACGGGCTTCCCGCCGCAATCGGAGCCCAGATGGCTTTCCCGGATCGCCTTGTTGTCGATGTCGCGGGAGACGGTTCCATCCAGATGAACATCCAGGAGCTGATGACGGCTGTCGAAAATGGGCTTCCCGTCAAGATCCTCATTCTGAACAACCGCCATCTCGGCATGGTTCGCCAGTGGCAGGAACTTTTTTATGATGCCAACTACGTCGCCACGGACATGAAGGGGCAGCCCGATTTCGTGAAGCTGGCGGACGCGTATGGCGCGGAAGGCTATCGCATTACGACGGAAGAAGAGCTTGAGGAGCTGTTGCCCAAGGCTCTGGCTTCACCGAGGACCGCTGTTATTGACGTGCTGGTGGACAGGGAAGAGAATGTTTCTCCCATCGTGCCGGCCGGGGCCTCGCTGGACGAGATGTTGATCGTATAGGTGTTGCCCTCTTGGTGAACTTTAACAGCTCTTGGAGGAAGAATGCGGCGCGTTTTGTCTGTACTTGTTGAGAATGAACCGGGTGTCCTCTCTCGTGTGGCGGGATTGTTCAGCGGTCGCGGTTTCAACATCGAGTCGCTCAATGTGGCCCCCACCCTTGAGGATGGGGTTTCTCTCATGACCATCACCACCAGCGGCGACGAACAGATCATCGAACAGATCGTCAAGCAGTTGCGCAAGCTGGTGACGGTCGTCAAGGTCGTCGACTTTTACGGGATGGCCTATGTTGAAAGGGAAATGATGGTCATCAAGGTCCACGCTGAAGAATCCAAGCGCGGCGAGGTGCTCCGCATAGCGGACATTTTCCGCTGCAAGGTCGTGGACGTGAGCCTTACCGACCTGACGTTGGAAGCGACGGGCGATCACTCCAAGTTGCAGGCGATTATCCAGTTGCTACAGAAATTCGGCATTAAGGAGCTTGCTCGCACGGGGACGCTCGCTGTCCGGCGTACTATGCAGAGCGACGACATCTAAACGATTTTGAAAGTGGCCCGCAGAAATTTTCGCGGGCCGCTTCTTTTTTGGCGTTTATCTTTCGAAATGTTGTTTCTGGGTTCGAAAACAGCCGCAGCAGACTGGATTTCCCCCTTTTTCCGTATATCCGTTATGTTTTTATGGAGAGGGGGATATTGCCAGTCTCTGTGCTCTTGTGTATTTTGAGCTTTCGAGCAATCCGCTTTTAGGCGCATGCCCGCAGGTGATTCTGGGACGGTCCGCGTTGGGCCGTGTTTTCGGAATGTTTGGAGTTACCAGTTAAGGAGAGAACATGAAAGCCTTCTATGAACAGGACGCGAACCTGGATTTTCTCAAAAACAAGACCATTGCCGTTATCGGTTACGGCAGCCAGGGCCATGCGCATGCCCAGAATCTGCGTGATTCCGGCCTAAACGTGATTGTTGGTCAGCGTTCCGGTGGTGCCAACTACGCTCTTGCCAAGGAACACGGCTTTGCCCCCATGTCCGCCGCGGAAGCTGCCGCTGCCGCCGATGTGATCATGATCCTGCTGCCCGACCAGCATCAGGCCCGCGTGTACCGCGAAGACATCGCTCCGAACCTGAAGCCCGGCAAGTCTCTGGTGTTCGCTCACGGCTTCAACATCCATTTCTGCCAGATCGAACCCCCGAAGGACGTGGATGTGTTCATGGTGGCCCCCAAGGGGCCCGGGCATCTGGTTCGCCGCACCTTCACGGAGGGCGGCGGGGTTCCCTGCGTGTTCGCCGTCCATCAGGACGCCACCGGTGAAGCCACCCAGAAGGCGCTGGCCTATGCCAAGGGTATCGGCGGGACGCGTTCCGGCGTGATCGAAACCACCTTCAAGGAAGAAACCGAAACCGACCTCTTCGGCGAACAGGCCGTCCTGTGCGGCGGTGTGACCGAACTGATCAAGGCCGGTTTCGAAACGCTGGTCGCTGCCGGCTATCAGCCCGAAATCGCCTATTTTGAATGCTGCCACGAGATGAAGCTCATCGTTGACCTCATCTATGAAGGCGGCTTCGGCAAGATGCGTCATTCCATCAGCGACACCGCCGAATTCGGCGATTACCGCACCGGCCGCCGCATCATCACCGACGAAACCCGCAAGGCCATGAAGCAGGTCCTGAGCGAAATCCAGGACGGCACGTTCGCTCGTGACTTCATCCTTGAATGCGGCTGCGGCTACCCGAGCTTTAAGGCGAAGCGCCGTATCGAAAACGACCACCAGATCGAACAGGTGGGCGGCAAGCTGCGTGCCCTTATGCCTTGGCTGAAGAAATAAGTTCTGAAGCGACTGTTTGATAAAAAATCCCCCAAACGTTTGTTTGGGGGATTTTTTCTATTCGACGGATCAGGACTTTTTGGGCGCTTCGTTCTTGTGTTCCGAAAACCATTTGCACTTATGGATGCACCACCACGGAGTCACGATGAACCGGCCATCGGCCTTTGTTTTCCTGTCTGGGTGGGCACCACTCGTTGCACAGTCCAGAGAGCACAACATCAGGGCTTGGCATCGCTCTCCGTGGGGGCAACGGTGTAGTTCTTCCTCTTCGGGCATGGGCAAGGGCATCTGTCTATCTCCTCGTTGGCGGTATCGAAAGGAAAGCGGGCCGATACCGTATCCAACTCAGGATACCGGAGAGCCGGGAAGAGGGCAAGCTCATAGGTATGACCGCATTTTCTTCATCGCGTTTCCAATGGATTATCGGGAAGCAAAAGGATTCGCCTCTGAGCTGGAGTGACTCTCGGAATCGGCTCAGGGGGGAGAATATGTGGAAGCTGGATCTTCATGGATGAACCGGCGCGAGTACAAGCAAAACCCGCTTTGGCGGGTAAAACGAAAGGGCCGGAAACGTTTCCGGCCCTTTTCTGTATGGACAGTGCTATGAAGCGCAAAGGCGTCCGTTTTTGACAAAGGAAGAGAGGGACCGTTCCGAGAATATCCGGTATCCCTCCGCATGATCGGCTTCAATGCGGACGTTGCCGAGCTGATCCAGCATACGCTTCCTGATGCAAAACGTAAAACCGGAAACTTCCGTGGTCACATCGTCGTCTTCCGGTTCATCCAGAATTAATTCCAATGTCGGGCTGTGGCAGCAGCTACATCCGGGTTCAATGCGGAACGTACGTTCGGTACGTCCTCTTAGGCGCTTCAATTCGTCAAGTACCGCTTCGGATAACGTGATCATATTCGCCTCATTTTATAATGTACCGTGGGCGAAGAACCACACGGCATGTACCTCATCTTCAAGAGCCGTATTGTCCTTTTCTAGGGCAACTGTTTGGAAACTTCATGACGGTTTTCCGATAGTTGCGCGTCGTGTCGGTTGCGCCTGTTTATAGAGACAATACCGTTCAGATCAAAGGCGGTGCTTTCCATTCCCGCGAAGAGGCTGAGGCTTTGCCAGACCCTACACAGACAGGAAAGCGCATTCCATGCACCTTGCGGAGAATCGTCAGGTAAAGGGCTGAGTATTCATGGAGTATATGGGTAAAAGTCAGTAAAGAGAGTGTGTAATGCTTATCTGGCCTAGGACGTTTGAACCCGCTTTGAGAATAGGTTCTCATAACCTTTTCTTATAAAGGGTACGAGACGAAAACAGGCGTGTCAATAATGCGTTGTAAGAACGATCAGCCAAAAGCGAAAAGAATGAGGACGGTGGAAGCCTATTGTAAAGCATAAACAAAAATGTTGCCCCGGAAATCTATCCGGGGCAACACGGCAGGCCGACGGCAATGGAAAGGTGAACCGGAGAACCAACAGAGGGCTCCCTCCATTTCCGAGTGCGCTACATCAGGCCGATACCGTTCCAATAGGGTACGGCAAGCACAACGACAAAGATACCTATGATGAGCATACGGATCGCCAAGGCGGTCACGATGTGGCGGAGCAGGACCCGTTCAGTGATGAAAATGTAGAGGAAGTAAACGGCTTCATACGGGAAGATGTACTGGTCCAGGCCAAAGTTGAATGCGTAGAACAGCGGGAGCGGGTTTACGTTCATGGCTGTCCCCAGCTCTCCGAAGGCGGGCGTAAACGCGGCCGTCGCCGCAAGCGGGGTGAGCAGGAAGTTGATGACGACCCCGGCGGCATAGGCGCATACGACGGACATGGTTTCGCCCCATCCCTGAAGCAGAGGCACGATGCTCGCCACGGCCCACTTGTTCGCGCCGACGCTGCCGCCCACAAAGCCGATAGCCATACAGCCCGTGATGAACACGAGGAATACGATGTTCAGGTTGCTGAAGCTTTCGCGGTCAAGGACATTGATGCCGGGCAGGTAGCTCAGGAGCGCCAGCACGCAACAGACGTATACGGGATCGATATGGGTCAGGGGTTCCAGCATGAAGCCGAGGATGATGCCGAAGACGAGGACCAGCAGCTTGATTTCACGCGGCTGGATGGGGCCCATTTCGCGGCAGCTTTGCTCGATGAACGTGGAGAAGTGCGCTCCGGAGACGAGCGTTTCGCGTCCCTTTACGATATAGACCGTCGCCATCGACAATGCGTAGTATATCAAATTGATGAATGTTGCCTGATAGGCATAGTCCCAGAAGTTGACGGTCTTGTCCGTCCCCTTGAGCATCATCCCGAAAGCCCAGATGAAGGATTCCGAGGAGTGCAGGAACATGAACTGCGGGGCCGCCGCCGCAAAGAAAGCCATCATGACGATGGTGGACGACATGCGGGACTTGGCGTCGAGCTGGAGCGCTTGGATAATGCCTACGGCGATGGCGCAGAAGATGACGACGCGGGCGAGGATGGAAGGAAGGATGACGACGAGCACGAGCCCGGCGAGGAAGAATCCCGCCACAAGGCCGTTGAAGGAGCCGCCCGTCAGCTTGAGACATCGCAAGGCCAGCCGCTTGGCCAGCCCCGTCTTTTCCATGCCTTCACCAATGATGACCGCAGCGAAGCTCAGCCACGGGAGCACGGTGGCCCACGGCCCAAATACGACTTCGGCATCCGCCACGCCGCAAAGGATATAGGCGAACGTGAGCATGGCCGCCACGCCAATGGCGGGGAATACATTGAGTGCCCATGCTATGATGGCGGCGCTGGTAAGCCCCATGTACAGCGGGAAATGCGGCGAGACGTCTTGCGGGGAAAGGGCGTAGACGCCGCAAGGGATAAGCAGGGTCATGGTCCATTTGAGAGCCTGAACGGGATTCATAACGACCTCTGTTGGTATGAGGGAAGAACGGCTTGACCGGACAGGGAATGAGGCGTTTACCGGGGATATGCTTTGGAATGGTTGGCGGGACTCTGGAAAACAATTGGGGAGAAAGGTCCGTGTGACGGGGCCGGGGAGGTTGTCTCCCCGGCGTGTTGCCTATTTCAGGCGGTCGCGCCATGCCGTGCGGGGCGTGCCGTCTTCCTGCCAAACGCGAAGGAACTTGTCGCGGAGCAAAGGGTTCGTGAAGGTGAAGTCGGCCCGTAAATGACGTCCCCGGCTTTCTTTGCGTTCACGTGCCGCAATCATGAGCGCTTCGCCGAGATCGAGCAGGTTGAGCACTTCCGCAGCGCGCATCAGTTCGTGGGCATCGGATACCGACATTTCCTTATTGATCTTTTTTCGCAGGTCGCCGATATATTTGATGCCTGCCGTCAGCAGCGTATCGGAGCGCAGGCGGTGCGGGCCGCAGTCCGCGTATTCGGTCATGATCTGCTGGAGAGCGAAGTTCGCTTCCTGCCATGACGCGCCGCCGCTGCGTTCATACAGGCTGCTGAAGAATGCCATGCGCTCCTGGCAGAAAGGCGCACTGTCCACATCGGCGGGCTGACCGAGCGTTTTGTAGTCTCCCGCGTGATGCCCCGCGATCCAGCCGTAGACCGCCGCAGCGCCGATGTCGCCGCTGATGTTGCCCATCATGTCGCCCGCCGCGAACAGGCCGCGGATATTGCTTTCGCCGTTGATGTCGATTTCGATGCCGTTGGTACAGAGGTTGGCTTCGTACTGCCCGAATTCCACGGCATGTCTGCCGGGATCGATGCCTTCCTTGTCCATATAGTCGAGCAGCGCGGTGAGCCCTTCGCACCGCATGGCCCAGCGCATATGCTCGAGGTCTTCCGGGCTCGCGCCGGAGCAGTCCATATAGGCGGGGCCCGTGCCGTTGAGCTTCAGATCGGTAAAGGCGGACGCCCAGATGTCGCTGGTCATGTCGCCGGTTTCCACGTTGGGCTTGGTGATGAACGGGCCGATGGGCTTGCCGTTGGGATACCGGTAGACGCCGATCCATGTGGCCTTGCCGCAGCGGGCGAGGAAACGGGGCCCGGCATGGCGGTAGGTCTTTTCCATATTGACGAGATGGGCCCCCAAGCGCCACGCCTGTGCGATGGAGTCACCGGTTCCGGAAGGGCACATGTTCGTGTTGAACATCTGGCTCGGCGTGGGATCGGTCGTGAACAGGCGGCTGACGTATCCCGTGGCGACCACTACGGCTTTGGCCTTCACGATACGATAGGCCGGCTCGTCGGAGGAAATATCGAGGGCCAGGGCGCCGGTGATGCCGTTATCGTCGCGGAGCAGTTCCAGCACGGGCGAGTGGTTGACGATACGGACGCCTCGTTTCTTGGCCTGTTCCGTGAGCACCTTTTTTTGATTGTGGCCGTCATACTTGAGGAAAATTTTCGGACGCCCCGGATAGGCATGGCCTTCGAAGTGGAAATCCCCGGTAGGCTTCATGTTGATGCCCCAGTCATTCCACATGTTGACGATCGTGGGGCTGGTTTCCAGAAAACGCATGACAAGCGGCGTGTCGTTGCTGGTGGCGTTCTGGCTGTCCATAAATTCTTCATACACCACATCGATGGTGCCGTGCTTCTCCGGGATATAGCAGAGAAAATGATCGTTACCCGTGGCTCCCGCCCCGCTGCGCTTCGTGTTGGCCTTATCCAGCAGGGTTACGCTCGCGTCTTTGTCCGCCGCCGCAATAGCGGCCATAAGTCCGGCAATACCGCCGCCGACGATGAGAACGTCCGATTCCAGCCTTTCTTTAATGGGGATCATGATGATTGCCTCCGAGTGATAAAAGGATGCTGATGCTGCGGGGTTATTCTTTGGGTTTGAGGGAATCGGAGTCCACATAGAGCAACATGTGCGTCAGAGGAAGCCGAAGCTCGATCGCCTTGGCCCGGCAATCAAGAACGCAGGCGTTGCAATGCCAGCATTCATAGGGGCGACGTACTTCAGGAATTTTGTCTTTCTTGGGATCGTGGCGAAAGACTTGGAGCGGGCACACGTCCGCACACATGCCGCAACCAATACATTTGGTCCTGTCGATGACTGGGGGCATATTCGTTTCCTCCTGAGCAAAACGGTGTTTTCCGAAGTTGGGGTATCATGAGATGCCGTTATGCGTTCTTTCTTTCACAACATGGGTGAGTGCGACTATCGCATATGCGACAAAACGCAAAAAAGCCCGTCATGAAGAATGACGAGCTTTTTTGTTGTTTTATATTATACTGAAATAATTTAGTTAAAATAAAAACAAACTAAATAGATATTTTTTCACGAAAAGGCGGGCTTTACAGGTGCGCCATATGGCGCAGCCGTTCCATATCAATGATTTCCACGCGGCGGCAGGTAAAGCAGGCAATGATGGCTTCCTGTTTGAGGTGCTGGATTGCCCGCGCCAGTGTAGCGCGATGGACGCCGAACACGGAAGCGAGCTGTTCCTGCGTCATGCCGAGAGGGAACTCATCGGAACCCCGTTCAAGGCTGAGGGAAATGAGAAAGCGGCTGAAACGGGTGACGAAATCATCCATGAGCATGTCAGTGAGATACGTATGGTAGGTGAGGACCAGCGTGCCGAGCAACTCGATAACGGAAAGCATGAGGTTGGGATACCGGGCGGCGAAAACGGGATCATGCAGTACCTTTCCCGGAATTTGCCAGATCACGGCGTCGGTCATGCACTGATACTGCCCGGATGCCTCACACCGGGTGGCCGCGGGAGCGAGGTTGAAGATGCTTCCCGGTTCAAAGGAAACGACCGAACGCATCCTGCCGTCGATCGTGTCGAAAACCACATGGACTTTTCCTTCATCAATATAAAAGAGATCGAAACAGGTTTCGCCCTCAACCTTGACGATGCTTCCGGCGGAGTGGCGCTGCTTGGTGCCAAGATGCAGTATCTCGTGCCATGCCGTAGCCATGTTTCCGATCTTTGGAACGGCAAAGGGGGCGAACAGGGGCAGCTTGCCGGACGAAACGGGGATACTGTCGTGCTTGGCCATGATTGCACCTCCAGAGTATAAAGTGTGCAATAGTCCCGGGTGGAAAACAAGGGCCCGCCTCAACGGAGCGGGAGTTCCCTCGGGGCGGATGCAGTCGGTGGTTGCGGAGCGCGTCGGAGGCCGCAAAAAAACGCATTCCGGCCGCTCCGTTTTTTTACTGCGAATTCAGTAATAAAAAAGGACATCGCATGGTGATGAAGATGCGAAGAGTGCGGGAGGGCGCTTGAGAGAATCTTTTTTTGCTCTTAACATTCTCTTCACGCCCTGTGTAGCATGATAGCTTCACCAATGAATGAGAACCCCCATAAAGGAGTATCCGTATGCGTTACATCATGGCTTTGCTGCTTTCTTTGGCTTTGGCAGTTCCCGCTTTCGCGGGGTTTGAGGGACCTAATGCCAGTACCGGCGGATTCGCTGGCCCCGGCCCTCAGACCATTACGAAAGCGGCGCAGGTACAAAATGCCCTTGATGATACCACCTGCACGCTGGAAGGGAATATTCTGGAACGCCTCAGCAAAAACAAGTATGTATTTCAGGATGATTCCGGAAAGATAACGGTAGAAATCGGCCAGCGGATCTTTGGTTCCAATAGGGTAACGCCGGAGACGCGGGTGAGGCTGACGGGCGAAGTGGATCACAAGAAGCAAGGGCGCGCCAATGAAGTGGATGTGCGGTATCTTGAAATCGTGAAGTAGTTCGTTCGGGAAGGCGGGCGCGGAGATTCTCTGTGCCCGCCTTTTGTTTATGGCATTGTCGGAAGACCGTTTGAGGGAAGCGGAGGAGCGCATGGAAGCAGGCCGGATACGTGCACTGATTATTGAAGACAACCAAGATATTACCGCAAATCTGTACGCGTTCCTCGAACCTCTCGGCTATGAGCTCGACTGTTCCGCCAATGGCCATATCGGATTGGAGATGGCGGTGGCGGGTACCTTTGACGTCATCGTGCTGGATATCATGCTTCCGGGGATGGACGGGTTGGCGGTGTGCCGGGCTTTACGGGAAGAACATGTCGATCCGACGCCGATTCTCATGTTGACGGCCCGTGATACGGTTGCGGATCGTGTGACGGGGCTTGATTGCGGAGCTGACGACTATCTGGTCAAGCCGTTTTCGATGAAGGAGCTGGACGCCCGGTTGCGTGCGCTGGTGCGCCGTGCGCGGGGGCGGCAGACCCGCAGCGTCTTACGTTGGGAAGACATTGAGCTTGATCCCGCGGCCCACAGCGCAACCCGGAGCGGGGTTCCCCTGCGTTTGAGCCCAACAGGGTTCGTCATTTTGGAGACATTGCTGCGGGCCGCTCCGGCCGTCGTCCCCAGAACGGAACTTGAACAAGCCATCTGGGGGGATTTTCCGCCGGACAGCGATGCCTTGCGTACCCATATCCATGAATTGCGCCAGAAGCTGGACAAACCGTTTACCTGTCCGCTCCTCAAGACGATCCCGCATGTAGGCTATACGTTGGTTCGGCATGAATAAAACATCGTCGTTTCTCAATGGACTTTGTGCCGGTTGCAGCGCCTTGTGGCGGGCAATATGCCTTTTCCGTCCGCTGGCGGCATTGCGTGATCGGGTGGCGCGGCGAGTCAGGACACGTTCGCTCAGCAGGCGCATCGCGGAAGCGTTCCTCGTCTTGACGCTGGTCACCGGAGGGATATTTAGCCTGAGCGCCTACCTTTCGTATGACTATGCGATTACGCATGTCATCCGGTGGCACATGGAACCGATCATGCGTTTGCTCATAGCCGCTGAGGAAGGGCACACTCTCCGTAAGGGAGAAAGGCTTTCCGTGGACAGCGAGCTGCTTGCAAAGGAACTGAAGGTAAAATGGTACGTCGGGGAAGCCATTCCTGATGATTTGCGTCCGGAGCGTTCCAAGGTGCGTGAGCTCGTGCGCATCAAACGGGATCGCTATGCCATGACATACCGGGACAAGGAGGGGCAAGAGTACGCCATTGTCGGCAAGATCAAGGACCTTGACGACTTGGAAGAGGTGATGGCCGATATTGCGCTGGCATGTGTCACGGGGAGCCTGATCGGGGCGGGATTGCTGGCTTATTGGTTGAGCCGCCGGCTGGTCTCGCCGCTTGTCGAGCTGACCGGCAGGGTCAACCGGGGCGAAGCATTGGATGACACCCTATTGTGTTCTCGGGATGACGAGGTCGGAGAGCTGGCGCGGGCGTTCGCAGGGAGGGAGCAGGCCTTGCGAGAGTTTTTGAACCGGGAACAGCTGTTCACTGGGGACGTCAGCCATGAGTTGCGCACTCCGCTGACCGTATTGCAGGGCGGGGTGGAGATTTTGGAAAGCCGCTTGGGCGGAGATGACAAACTGCTTCCGATTGTGGTCAGAATGCAGCGGACTGTTGCGTCCATGACGGCGATGGTCGGTACAATGCTGCTTCTTGCGCGTAAGCCGGAGCAGTTGGAGTTCCGGCCTTTCGATCTGTGTGTGCTGGCGAGGCAGGAGGAGGTGGAGATCCGGGAGCGCTTGCGAGGGAGGCCTGTCACCTTTTCCAGTCTGTTGCCCGACCGGCTGACGGTTTTGGGAAGCCCTGAGTTGGCCGCCATGGTTTTGCACAATCTGCTCGACAACGCATGTCGCTATACCGAACAGGGCCACATTCTGTTGGAGTTCCGCGCGGAGGAAATGCTTCTGACGGATACCGCTCCCGTCATCGATCCTGATGTGCGCGCACGCATGTTTGAACGGGGCGTGCGCGGGACCAGCAAAAGCCCCGGAAGCGGGCTGGGGCTCTCTCTTGTGCTGCGCGGCTGTGAACGCTTGGGCTGGAAAGTGGCGCACGAGCATTGGGAAGGCGGAAACCGTTTTCGTGTGCGCTTCTCTCAAGGGTAGGGCCGGGGCTGCGACACTCTAAGGAAATACGCTGATGAAGCCTTTTGATGATGAGCCAGGCCGAGAGGGGGCGGTTATGGCCGTTTTCAGTCGCAGGAGCGCCGCTGCCGTGATGGGGCAAAGGGCTGGAGAGTGCCCTTTGCCTGAGCCATATCTCTCCCGAAGGTGTTTCGGCTGAGAATACTGTCGTTCTTTGAAGGGGGCACCCCAAGAGGAGGGACATCCATCAGGGACGGGAAGGAGCCCCCTCCCGGCTGGCCTCGGGCTGGAGCCCCGTATAGACTTTGAACGCTTTCTCTTTGGCGCGAAGGAGTAAAGGCGTCAGGGGGACACGCGGCATGGTGTCGATGCAGAGGCCGAGATATGCCCCGATGGGCAGCGGCGTTTGCAGGCTGTTGATCTTCCCCCAAAGCCCTTCTTTCTTCCATGTGTTTGGCGGGCCAAGCAATACGGATCGGAAGGATAGGGTGGCCTTGGGACGGATTCGCCTGACCATACGGGCCAGCGACCAGAAATTCAGGTTATGGCGTCTGTGCCTGTACTCAAGGGTGGGACGGTGCAGGCGCCTTTGTATCTGATAGAGCGAAAAACTGTTCATAAAACCGATGATGACGCCGCGATGGGAAACTCTGATGGCTTCGCGCAGTACGTCTTCCGGGTTGTCCACGTATTCCAACACGGTGAGCAGAGCTGCGTAATCGAATTCTTCATCGTCGAAAGGGAGATGTTCCGGGCGGCCCAGCTGGAATTCAGCCCGGTTCCCCAGCCGTTCCCTCGCCATGTCGAGCAGGTCAGTACCGGTATCAAGCCCCGTGACATCAAACCCATAGTGCCAGAGCATCTCCAAAAAGATACCCGCTCCACACCCTATGTCCAGAAGCGTATGCCCGCGCCGGGGCCACTGAGAGATCAAGTGTTGAAAAAGGCGGTTTTCCTGAGTGATGGCATAGGTTCCCTCAGGCGTTGCATACCAGTCATGCAGGAATTGGGCTGTTTCGGCGTTCCACATCTTTGCCTCCACGTTCTGTATTCATGAGAACAGAGTATCCTTTTGGTGGAGTGCAGGAAAGCCCTTTACTCTGCGGACGGCCAGATGCCGCATGGCCTTGCCGGCGCATAGCCCGCCCTGAACGCCTCTTCGAGATCCGAAAAGCGGATTTGATTTTTTTTAGAAATGTTGGCCGTGCGCAGACATGCTTTGGAGAAAAAACGTTTGCTGTTCCTATTGCCGATGTAGGGCTCCTGAGCCTGAGGGCGGGTCAGGATGAACCCCCAGCAGCCCGCGCGCTTGTCCAGTGCGTCCTTTTGAGCCGCAGTCAGGCGGCGTACCAACTGGCTGGGGAGGTTCTTGTGCGCGTAAAAAGAAGCCATGCCCTGCTGGAGAAGCTGTTCATTGAGGGAGCGCCCGTCGGGAAGGATGATTTCCGCGACAAGCCTTTGATACCGATCTCGGGATGCCCCGGAAAGCGGGATGACCTTGACCCGCTGTTTCCGTGTCCGCTCGCAGGTGAAGCGCGCTGCCTCGCGGGCATAATACTGGGGCGGGGTATCCTTGGAGCCTTTCTCAGGGGTATCGACTCCGGCAAGCCGGACGCGCTGTCCCGTATCAAGCACAAGCGTGTCTCCGTCCGTACACTGCGTCACGGTGGCTGAAAACAAGCCGTCCGCATGGGCGATGGCCGTCTGAAAAACGAAAAAAGCCGTCACGAGGACGGCGGAAAGCATTTGGGCAAGGGTGTGCATCAAGCGTCCGCGAGCCAGCCGGAGAGGGCGTCCACGATCTTGCGAGCCTGTTCCGCGCTGGATATGTTGAATTTGGACTTTTGGCGGTATTCGCCCCCCGACTTCTGATAACGGCGGATAGCATACTTGTCCGGACCGTATTCGCCCGTTTCCGCGTCGAGCTCCTGATAGCGGAAAAGGATTGTCGTCCATGCCCCCTTGGAGAGGATGACCTTGTCCAGTTCCTTGATGAGGATCTGCCCGGATTCTTCGTATTCAATAGTGATTTCGTCTGGTGTGCTGCTCATAACAGTCCTTTCGCCACGCTGTTGCGCACAGTGGCTTTTAAAATGAAGGTTCCTCCTAACGTGTTTCGTAGCTATACGCAAGAGTCCGAAAGAAAATGGCTGGAACAAGGAACGGGAATGAAATGATGGGTCCGGAACCGGTCGAGGCTTCGTCCCACTGGACAAAATTTTTTCTGTCTGTAACATGTCATGAGTTCATTCAGACTCTGTCGTTGAAGCGGAACGTCCAACGATGGGGCCATTTTTTTGTAAGGAGATTTCATGAGCAACGAACCCGATAAGATTATTTATTCCATGATCCGCGTGTCCAAGCGTCATGGGCAGCGCGAAGTGTTGAAAGATATTTCCCTTTCCTATTTCTACGGCGCGAAGATCGGTGTCCTCGGCCTGAACGGATCGGGCAAATCTTCGCTGCTGAAGATCCTTGCGGGCGTGGATCAATCCTTTGAAGGAAAGACTGTGCTGGCTCCCGGCTATACCATCGGTTATCTGGAGCAGGAACCGCTGGTCAACGAAACGCGGACCGTCCGTGAAGTCGTGGAGGAAGGGGCGCAGGAACTTGTTAATTTGGTCAAGGAGTTCGAAGAGATCAATGCCAAATTCGCCGAGCCCATGGAGCCGGAGGAAATGGATAAACTCATCGAACGCCAAGGGCAGGTGCAGGAGCTCATGGATGCGAAGGGTGCATGGGATCTTGACTCCAAGCTTGAGATGGCGATGGATGCCTTGCGGTGCCCTCCGGGGGACACGCCCGTTTCCGTCATCTCCGGTGGTGAAAAGCGCCGCGTGGCGTTGTGCCGCCTGCTGCTGCAGAATCCCGACATCCTTCTGCTCGACGAACCTACCAACCACTTGGACGCCGAATCCGTGGCGTGGTTGGAACGGTACCTCCGGAATTTCCCCGGTACTGTCATTGCCGTGACCCACGACCGTTACTTCCTCGACAACGTCGCGGGATGGATTCTCGAGCTGGATCGTGGCCGCGGGATTCCGTGGAAGGGCAATTATTCCTCTTGGCTGGAGCAGAAAGAAAAGCGCCTCGCTCAGGAAGACAAGGCCGAGGACGAGCGCCGCAAGACCCTCAGCCGTGAGTTGGAATGGATCCGCATGTCCCCCAAGGGACGCCATGCCAAGGGCAAGGCGCGCATCAACGCCTATGAGGCCATGCTGAGCCACGAAAGCGAAAAGCGGGCTCCCGAACTGGAAATCTATATCCCCGCAGGCCCCCGTCTGGGCAAGAAGGTCATCGAAGCCGTGGGCGTCAGCAAGGCCCTCGGCGACAAGGAATTGATGGAAGATGTGAATTTCATCATTCCGGCGGGCGCTATCGTGGGCATCATCGGCCCGAACGGTGCGGGTAAGACGACGCTCTTCAAGATGCTTGTGGGGCAGGAAAAGCCTGACGCGGGCACGTTGACCATCGGCGACACCGTTCAGTTCGCGTATGTGGATCAGCAGCGTGAGTCCCTGACGCCGGGCAAGACCGTATATGAGCTGATCAGCGACGGTGCCGAGACAATCAAGCTCGGCAACCGGGAAATCAACGCCCGCGCCTATTGTTCCCGTTTCAACTTCACCGGCTCGGATCAGCAGAAGAAGGTTGACGTCCTGTCCGGCGGCGAACGGAACCGCGTACACACCGCCCGGATGCTCAAATCCGGTGCCAACGTCATCCTGCTTGACGAACCGACGAACGATATTGACGTAAACACCATGCGTGCCCTTGAAGACGGTCTGGAAAATTTCGCGGGCTGCGTACTGGTCGTCAGCCACGACCGCTGGTTCCTCGATCGCATCGCTACGCACATTATGGCGTTTGAAGGCGATTCGTCGGTTGTGTTCTTTGACGGGAACTATTCGGAATACGAGGAAGATCGCAAGAAGCGCCTCGGTAAGGACGCGGATCAGCCGCACCGCTTGAAGTTCCGCAAGCTGACCCGATAGAGAGATTGATCCGATACAAAGGAAGGGAGGGCGTTTTTCAACGTCCTCCCTTCCTTTGTATGCGGGCGGTTTTGATTTGGCGTGAGGGATTAGGCGAAGGCGTTCACGCCTTCCAGAGAGCCAACAGCTGTGATGGCGACTTCTTCCTCCACCGGAACGGCGTCGAGGATGGGTTTGACCATACGGGAGAGGGTTCCCTTCGGGCCCACTTCAACCCATGAGCGGATGCCGTCGTGCCACTGGTTGGCGATAGTATCGATCCACAGGACCGAGGAAATCATCTGAACGGTGGCGAGTTCGCGCAGGCTTTCGCCATCCGTCACCGCTTTGCCGGTCACATTGCTGTAAACGGGAAAACGCGGTCTGGACCACGTCATCTTGTTGAGCGCCTTGGCGAGTTCCTGCGCGGCCGTATCCATCAGCGGGCTGTGGAAGGCTCCGCTGACCGGAAGGGGAACCGCCCGGCCTTTCTTTTCCTTAACGAGCGGAAGGGCCGCTTCCACCGCCGCCTTGGTCCCGCTGATGACGAACTGGGCCGGGGTGTTGTGGTTGGCCACAATGAGGATTTCTCCCGTGGCTTCCGCAGCGGCCTTGGCGATTTCGTTCACGGCTTCGCGGTTGAGCTTAAGGATTGCCGCCATGCCGCCCTTGCCGTCAGGATCGGCGTCCGCCATCAGCTTCCCGCGCAGGCTTACCAGTTCAAGGGCCGATTCAGGGGATAGGGATCCGGCAGCGGCCAAAGCGCTGTATTCGCCAAGGCTGTGGCCGGCGGCGCAGGCGGGGGACAGCTTTCCGGAAAGCGCCTGCCACAGCGTCACGTTGACGACCGTCAACGCGGGCTGGAGGTGCTTGGTGTCGGCCATGAGCGCCGCGTCGTCGCTTTCCCAGTAGACGGCGCGCAGGGGAAGGCCGCTGATCTGTTCGGCTTTTTTCCAGAGTTCCATGGCTTCTTTCGATGCTTCGGCAACATCGCGGCCCATACCGGGCTCTTGGGAACCTTGGCCGGGGAAAAGGACGGCGGTGGGGACAGTAGACATATAGACCTCTACTTTTTGGGGGTTGGGGCCGGGCTGATGGCCTTGAGCAGGCCGGGGAGATTGCGCCGGACAACGTCGAGTTCGTCGTCGCTCACATTGGGCATTTCAATGGGGGGCTCCTTCGTGATGGCGTCCCCTTGCTGGATGATGGCGACAGCGGCGGCGGCCCGCCCCATAATGCAGAAAAAGCGTTCCGGTTTCCAGCCCGCAGCCTCGATGTACCCGGCGGCGTTCTTGGAATAAAGGAAATCGGGTTCGCCCGCTTCATTGACGATCGGGTGGGCCTTTTCCTTGTTGGTTTTGATCCATGCCCGGAAACGGGGAAGATCGGCGATAAATTGGTTGAGTTCCTTTTCGGAAAACGGAGGCTGATTGTACAGCGTTTCCGCCGAAGCGGGGAGTACGGTCAGCAGAAGCAGCAGCCCGGCAAGGCCGAGGCGGAAAAAAAGAGCCATATGTCACGTCGCTTGTTGAAGGTATGGGCGGCGTCCATTGTTGCGCCGGGACAAAAAGATAGAACCCCTCTGCCCCGGCGTATAGTATATTAATCGTATTTGATGGAACTGATCTGCATGAGCTTGTTCCAGTTGTGATGCGATTCGATGTAGCGCATCGTACCGGTTTTGCTACGGATAATCATGGAATGCGTAACGGCTCCCTGCCCGGAGAACTGGACGCCGCGCAGGAACGTGCCGCCGGAGATGCCGGTGGCCGCAAAGAAGACGTCATCTCCCTGCACCAGCGTGTCGGCGTCAAGGATCTGGGCAAGGTCGATGCCCGCTTCCTGAATGGCGGCTTTTTCCGCTTCGGACTGGGGATCGAGGCGGGCAAGCATGGCGCCCCCCGCTCCCTTGATGGCGCAGGCCGCCAACACACCTTCAGGCGTGCCGCCGGTCCCCATCATGACGTCGACTTCGGAACGCTGATCCACGGCCATCAGGGCACCGGCGACGTCGCCGTCGGTATGCAGCTGGATACGCGCGCCCACGGCCCGGATTTCCTGAATGAGCTTTTGATGGCGGGGCTTATCGAGGACGAAGACCACAAGGTCGTTGGTATCCTTGCCCAGCGCCTTGGCGATGAGGCGGAGATTGACGTGGACCGGCGCGTCCAGATCGATGACGTCACGGGCGGCTTGGCCGACAACCAGTTTTTGCATGTAGAAGCTGGGGCCGGGGTTGTACATGCTTCCTCCCGGAGCGGCCCCGACGACGGCAATGGCGTTGGGGCGCCCATAAGCGAGCAGGTTGGTCCCCTCGACGGGGTCCACGGCGATGTCAAGGGAAGGCCCATTGCCCATGCCGATGATTTCGCCGTTGTAGAGCATGGGCGCTTCGTCCTTTTCCCCTTCCCCAATGACGACTTTGCCCGCGATGGGCAGGGAGTTGAAGGACAGGCGCATGGCGTCCACGGCGGCGCCGTCTCCGGCGTTTTTATCGCCGCGCCCGAGCCAGCGCGCGGATGCCAGAGCGGCGGCTTCGGTGACACGGACAAGATCAAAGGCAAGGTTGCGCTCCGGCGCTTCCATAAGGGACATATCGCTCTCCAGAAAATATGAATGGTTCATGAACGCCCGGCCTCCGCCGATCCAGCGGCTCAGGCGGTATTGGGAACATAGATCAGGCGAAGCCGCTCTTCAAGAAAAAGCTCACCGCCCGACGGCTGGAAGGCACGCTTTCCGGGAGGGGGGATTCGTGCTAGAGGGGGGCATGTTCAATCATACCACAGAAGTCCTGCCCATTGAGGCCCTGCTCCCGGATCTGCTTGAAACATTGGGCAGCGGGACCCGATGTATATTTGAAGCGGCGCCCGGCGCGGGCAAGACGACGCGGGTTCCCTTGGCATTGCTCCGGGCGGCATGGCTCGACGGCAAAGGCATCCTGATGCTGGAGCCTCGGCGCATGGCCGCCCGGAACGCGGCCCGGTACATGGCTTCTCTGCTTGGGGAAAAGGTCGGCCAGACCGTGGGATATCGGGTGCGCTTGGATTCCCGGGTGAGCGCGTCCACCCGGATTACGGTGGTGACCGAAGGCGTCTTGACCCGGATGCTCCAGGACGATCCCGAGCTTCAGGGCGTCGGCTGCCTGATTTTTGACGAGTTTCATGAGCGCAGCCTGAACGCCGATTTGGGGCTTGCCCTTGCGCTTGATTGCCAGCAGGGCCTGCGTGATGATCTGCGGTTGCTGATCATGTCGGCCACATTGGATTCCGGGCCGCTCCTCAAGCTGCTGCAACAGGATTTTTCCGGAGCGGTCCCGGTGCTACGGAGCGAGGGGCGCGTGTGGCCCGTGGAGACGCACCATCTTCCGCTGCCCCGGGCTGACATTCCAATGGAAATATGGGTTGCGGACGCCGTCCGGCGCGCGCTGCGGGTGGAGAACGGCAGTATCCTCGTGTTCTTGCCGGGAACGGGCGAAATCCGAAAAGTTGAAGCGTTACTTCAAGACGTGCGATCGGATACCGTACATCTTTGTCCGCTGTACGGCGATCTGCCCGCAGCGGAGCAGGATGCCGCCATTGCGCCGGTTTGGGCTCCGGTACGGAAGATAGTGCTTGCGACGTCCATTGCGGAAACCAGTCTGACGATCGAAGGTGTGCGGGTAGTCATCGACTCCGGCTTGGCCCGCACAGTGCGTTTCGACGCGGGAACGGGCATGTCCCGGCTTGTCACGGAGCGCGTATCCCTCGCCAGTGCCGAGCAGCGTAGGGGCCGGGCAGGGCGGACGGAGCCGGGCGTATGTTACCGGCTGTGGCATCAAGGGGACGAAGCGGGAATGGCGGCTCATATCCGCCCGGAAATACTGGATGCCGACATGGCCCCGCTGTGCCTTGAGCTTGCCGTATGGGGGATCACCGCCCCTTCTTCCCTGCGCTGGCTGGACGAGCCCCCGGTGGAAGCGGTCAATCAGGCCATTCCCTTGCTCCGCAGCCTGGAGGCAGTCGACGCGGCGGGGAGGGTGACCGCACGGGGAAGGGTTATGGCCCGTCTTCCCTTGCATCCGAGGCTTGCGCACATGGTTCTTGCAGCCAAAGCGTTTGGGCTTGGCAAGGCCGCCTGCCTGTTGGCGGCAATGGCTGATGAGCGTGATCCGCTGCGCCTGCGCGATGTGGATATCCGCCCGCGTCTGGCGTTGCTCGGACACGGTCAGGGTTCGCCCGCCGTTTTCCGCATTCGTGAGGCGGCCCACCAGATAGGGCGGTTGGTTGATGCGGCGGGAGAACCGCCGCACCGGACCCCCATGAGCATACCGGAAGAGGAACAAGCCGGTGTCTTGCTCGCCTTGGCGTATCCGGATCGCCTTGCCCAGAAACGGAGCCGGGGCAGTTATCGTATGGCCAACGGGCGCGGCGGCTTTCTGGATGACACGGACTCGTTGGCCGACGAGCCCGTGCTGGCTGTTGGGGCCGTCAACGGTGGCTCCGGCAATGTGCGCATCTGGCAGGCTGCGCCGCTTTCTCAGGAAACGGTTGCGGCATTGTACCAGACTCAGTTTACCAAGAACGAAGAGGTCGTGTGGGACAGCCGGGAACAGGCTGTAGCGGCGCGGAAGCGCGTGAGCTTCGGGGCATTCATTATAGAAGAAACCCCGTTGAGAAACGGTGGCGCGTCCCTTGCGGACCGGATGGCGCAAGCGGTGCTTTCGGGTATCCGGGAACTCGGGATGTCGTGTTTGCCGTGGACGGAAGATCTGTATCAATGGCGGCTTCGCGTCGAGCTTCTGCGGGCCGTGGATAAAGGCGGGGACTGGCCCGACGTTTCGGAAGAAGCGCTCTTAACGGGGCTAGAAGACTGGCTTGTCCCCTTTTTGCAAGGCATATCCCGGCGTTCTCAGTTCTCGAAAATCGATCTGGCGTCGGCCCTTCATGCGTTGCTCCCGTGGCGCAAGCAGCGGGAGCTTGATGCGATGGCTCCCACTCATATGGAAGTCCCCACAGGATCCTTTATCCGTCTGCTCTACGAGGCCTCGGCGGAAGGGATAGTGCCGGTTCTTGCGGTCAAGCTCCAAGAGATGTTTGGTATGCAGGAATCCCCCGCGATAGCTGAAGGGAAGGTTCCGGTTCTTGTCCACCTCCTGTCCCCTGCGGGAAAGCCCTTGCAGATCACCCGCGATCTCAAAGGATTTTGGAAGAATGGGTATCCAGCCGTCAGAGCGGAAATGCGGGGGCGGTATCCGAAGCACCCGTGGCCTGAAGATCCTTTTGCGGCCCTCCCCACACGGCTGACGAATCGGCGTCTTCAGAACAGATCGTAGAGGGGAAATCTTTCGGCTGGTCCCGCAGGGGGCTGCTTTTCGAAAAGGCCCCCTCCTTTTTCGTGCCCGGCAAGGCCGCGGGCAGTCCCCGAGACAGCTTACTTTACTTTTGCGGGTGTTGCGGTAGAATAACCGCTTTACGTCTATCTTTATTAACCGTTCCGATTTCGAGGTATTACATGCGCGCCGAACAGCATCTTGAGGCTTCTTTCAGGGCTGTACTGAAAAATATGAACCTTCCCTGGCCGGATAAGGCCGTCATCGAACCTTCCAAAGATCCCAAGCACGGCGATCTGGCTTCCAACCTGGCGTTGGTATCCGCCAAGGCCGCAGGGATGCCGCCGCGTGAGCTGGCCGCAAAAATGGCCGAAGCCCTGCGGAATGAGGATACTTCCTTGGCCTCCGTTGAAGTGGCTGGCCCCGGCTTTCTGAACGTGACGTTCAGCCCCGAGTTCTGGCGTGAAACGATCCGGCGCATTGATGATGCCGCCGATCGCTTTGGGCAGGCCACTGTTGGGAAAGGCTGCAAGGTACAGGTGGAGTACGTTTCGGCCAACCCCACCGGCCCTCTCCATATCGGTCATGGCCGGGGCGCGGCGGTGGGCGATACCTTGGCGCGCATCCTCCGTTTTGCCGGTTATGACGTCACGACGGAATACTATATCAACGACGCTGGCCGTCAGATGCGGCTCCTTGGCCTTTCCATTTGGCTGCGTGCCAAGGAACTTGCCGGAATAGCTGTGGAATGGCCTGAAGATTACTATCGAGGGTCCTATATCATTGATATTGCGCGAGAGATGATGGACAAAGATCCAGGGCTGACCTCGCTTTCCGATGCGGAAGGGCAGGACAGGTGTTTTGCCTACGGTATGCAGACCATCCTCGACGGCATCAAGGAAGACTTGCGGGAATTCCGGGTTGAGCATCAGGTGTGGTTCTCCGAGCGTTCTCTTGTGGAGCGCGGAGCTGTTGAAGAAACCTTTGAGCGCTTGAAGAAGGCTGGCCTTTCCTTTGAAAAGGACGGAGCCCTGTGGTTCCGTACGACGGATTTTGGTGACGACAAGGATCGCGTCCTGCGCAAGTCCGATGGCTCGCTGACCTACTTCGCTTCGGACATCGCCTATCATGACGATAAGTATCGCCGTGGGTTTGATCGCGTGGTCGATGTCTGGGGCGCGGACCATCATGGGTATGTCCCCCGCATGAAAGCGGCGGTTCAGGCCGTGGGCCGGAAGGCGGAAGATCTTGACGTCGTGCTCATCCAGCTTGTGAACCTGCTGGAGAACGGCACGCAGGTGGCCATGTCCACGCGCGCCGGGCAGTTCGAAACCTTGGCCGATGTGGTCAAGGAAGTGGGCGTGGACGCCGCGAGATTCATGTTCCTGTCCCGCAAGAGCGACAGCCATCTTGATTTCGACCTCGCCCTGGTGAAACAGCGTTCCATGGACAACCCGGTTTATTATGTCCAGTACGCACATGCCCGTGTACGGTCCGTGTTGCGGAAGGCCGCCGAGGCGGGGCTGACGCTGCCCGAAAAGACGGATCTGGCGCTGCTGGCTCCTCTTTCTGAGGCGGAAGATTTGGCTCTCCTGCATTTTCTTGATCGGTTTGAAGATGTGGCCAAGGGCGCCGCACAAGCCTTGGCGCCGCATCACATCAGCTATTATTTGATGGAACTCGCTGGGATGCTGCACAGCTACTATGCCAAACATCCCGTCCTTCAGGCTGGCGATCCTGAGTTGGCCTTGGCTCGTCTCGCGTTGCTCCGTTCCGTGGGGCAGGTGGTAAAAAATGGTCTTGAACTTCTTGGCGTAAGTGCTCCTGAAAGCATGTAGGGGGATCGCCTCGCTCTCAGCCGGACCCTGTCCCGTGGGGTCCGGCCTTCCGGTTCCCTCACTTGAGACGCCATTCAGACAGCAGGATAGAACATGTCTCTGATGCCATTTTCCAGTCGCTCTTCGTCGCGCTCATCCGGGGGCGGCGATGCTGGTGGCGAAAAAAAGTTGTCTAACCGGAAATACACGATCAGTTTGAGTTTTTCCGGCCTCATTACGAGCGGGATCATTACGATCATCGCCATCGGGTGGATTTTTGCCTTCGGAGTCATCGTCGGCAGGGGGTATAATCCCGAAAAGAAAATGCCCGAGCTGGCGCGCTTGTTGCCGCCGCCTGAAGGGCAGGACGCTCCGAAAGAAGCAAAAGGAATCTTGAAGCCTGAGGAACTGACGTTCATGACGGATCTCAAGCAGACGCAGCCCGCGGCCAATGCGGCTCCCAACAAGCCCGAAGCGAAGGCGGCGCACCCAACCGCTCAGCCCGTGGCCGCTGCGACGCCCAAACCGGAAGCCGCTTCTGCGGATAAGGCCAAATACGACTTCGTCTTTCAGGCTGTGGCGTACAAGAGCAAAGACAGTGCCGACAAACTGCGCGAACGCATGGAAGGCGAAGGGTTGCGCACTCGTATGACCATTGAGAAGGACAACAAGGGACGTCCCAAATGGTTCCGCGTGCAGGTCCTCGTCCGTGGAACGGATGCGGATGCCTCGGCCGCCAAGCAGGTCCTCGTCAAAATGGGATTGAAGGATGCAACACAGGTTTCGAAAAAGCCTGTTCGGGGGCGGTGAGCGAATGGATATCTTGTCTCGTTTTTTTGCTGTTCCAGGTGCTCTCTTCCTGCGTTGGATAGATGCCCTTGGGGATACGTTTTTATTCCTGCTGGAGGGATTGCGGCAGATATTCATAGCTCCTAAGCTGTTCATCAAGGTCCTTCAGCAGTTGTATGTGATCGGCACGAAATCGTTGTTCGTCATTTGCCTGATTGCGCTGTTTACGGGAATGGTCCTTGGCTTGCAGGGATATTATGTCTTGGTGAAGTTTGGCTCGGTGGGGTTTTTGGGGGCCGCTGTTTCGTTGACGCTCATCCGGGAGCTTGGTCCCGTCCTGACGGCCATCATGGTCACGGGGCGTGCGGGCTCGTCCATGGCCGCTGAAATCGGGGTCATGCGCATCACGGATCAGATCGATGCGCTGGAAGTCATGGATATCCCCGGCATGGGGTATCTGGTCGCGCCCCGTTTTGTCGCTTCGTTGATAGCTTTTCCGCTTTTGACGGCTATTTTTGATGTGGTCGGGATCATCGGGGGCTACCTGACCGGCGTACTGCTGTTGGGCGTTAATGAAGGCGCCTATTTCCACGGCATAGAGAGCAGTGTCCTGATGCCCGACGTCACGGAAGGGTTTATCAAGTCGTTTGTGTTCGCGCTGCTGATAGCGTTGATCTGCTGCTATCAAGGATATAATGCGCACAGGCGGCGTGACGGCATGGGGCCCGAAGCGGTCGCCAATGCAACGACCTCCGCGGTTGTGATTTCGTGCGTGTTCGTTCTCGTGGCCGACTATGTGGTCACTTCGGCCATGCTGCGCTAGGAGGTTCAGGTGAAGGATCAGCATTCTTCTTGGGATATACGCCTCGAACACCTCCGAGTAGGCTACGGGTCCCGCGTCGTCCTCGACGATATCAATGCGGTTTTGCCCGGAGGCAAGATCACGGTCATCCTGGGCGAGTCCGGATGCGGCAAGTCGACCTTGCTGCGGCACGTCATCGGGCTTTCGCGGCCCATGCAGGGGCATATCCTTTATGGGGGGCAAGATCTGTTCGCGCTCCCAGAACGCCAGTTCCGGCGGGTGCGGCGGCGTTTTGGCGTGCTGTTTCAGGATGGGGCCCTGCTCGGTTCGCTGACGCTCGCTGAGAATGTGGGGTTGCCGCTGCATGAGCACACCCGTTTGCCCAAAGCGACTATCCGTTCTACCGTCCTGCGTATTCTGGATCTGGTGGGGCTTGCCGAGTTTGCCGATTATTATCCTAATGAATTGTCCGGCGGGATGAAGAAGCGCGGCGGATTGGCCCGCGCCATTGTCACGGAGCCGCCGTTGCTTTTTTGCGATGAACCGACCTCCGGGCTCGATCCGATCAATTCGGCCCAAATGGATCAGCTGCTGTTGGATATGCGCAAGGCATACCCGGAAATGACCCTGATCGTGGTCAGCCATGATCTGGCGAGCGTGGCCCGCATTGCGGAACACGTGCTGGTCTTGCGTGACGGGCGCGTCGTTTTTTCGGGTTCGTATGAGGCGCTGAAGGCTTCTACGGATGAATATCTTCGGCGCTTCATGGACAGGAAGGCTGAAGAAAAAGCCAGTCGTGTCGCAACCACCGCGACGGATCCGGACGTTCGGGCCGCGCTGGATGCGTGGCTCGAAGGGTAAACGTTCTCATCAAGGACAAGGAAGGAACCCCCATGTCGTTTTCCAAAGAAGCCGCTGTTGGTTTTTTTGTCATGCTCGGACTGGTCTGTGTCGCTTACCTGACGGTAAAGCTTGGGCGCATGGAAGTTTTTCATTCCGAGGGATACGTTTTGACGGCCTCGTTCAATTCCGTGTCCGGCCTGCGCCCCGGTGCGGAGGTCGAGATCGCCGGCGTCCGCGTCGGGCGGGTCAAGTCCATCCGGCTGGATGACAAACAGCCCCGTGCTGTTGTAGAATTGCAGCTAGGGGATAATGTGCATCTTACGGATGACGTGATCGCCTCGGTCAAAACCAGCGGGCTTATTGGCGATAAGTACATCAGTCTGGAGCCCGGCGGTTCTGGGGAACCGTTGAAGAACGGCGACGAAATTACGGACACCGAATCGGCGGTGGATATTGAAAGCCTCATCAGCAAGTATGTGTTTGGGAAGGTGTGATTATGATGCGTACAATCAGACATATGGTTTTGGCGTTGTGCAGTGTGTTTATCCTTTGCGGTACCGTTCATGCCGCGGAATCTCCGCTCGCGGTTTTGCAGACGCAGATCGATCAGATTTTGAATGTGCTGAAGGAGCCCAATTATAAAGATCCGATTAAGCGGGTTCCTCTCCGTGCTCAAATCGAGAAATATGTTCATGAAATTTTTGATTTCAGTGAATTCTCCGCGCGCACGGTTGGCAGAAATTGGCCAAGTTTTTCCGATGCCCAGAAAGAACGGTTCGACAAGGCCTTTGCGAACCTCCTGCTCATAACCTACCTTGATAAAATTCAGGGATACAACGGGGAAAAGATCGAATATTCCGGTGAAGTCCTCTCGACAAAGGGTGATCGCGCCGAGATTCAGACCATCGTCACCCTGTCCGACGGCAAGCCCGTTCCGGTGGCGTACCGGATGATGTTGAAGAACGGAAAGTGGGTCGTGTATGATGTGCTGATCGAGAATGTCAGCCTGATCAAGAACTACCGTTCGCAGTTCCAGGATGTCTTGACGCGAGGGACTCCTGAACAGCTGATCGAAAGGGTTGAAGCCCGCGCCAGAGAGCTTCAGGCCCAATCCACCGTCAATTAACGGACTATTTCATGACTGCTGAGCAACGTTTTTTCCCAATCTGGAAGATGTGTCTGTGTGCCGCCGTTGTGTTGTCCCTGATGGGATGCGCGGCAAAGCATGGCGATAAGGCCGTCAACTCTCCTGATGTGCAGGCGGTTGAAACGACGTCGTCGATTGGAGCGGCTAGCGTGGCGGATTCCGATTCTGCCTTCGAGGATTACGACGATGAAGAATCTGAGGCCATTGCCGACCCCTTGGAAGGGTGGAACCGGTTCTGGTTCGGCTTCAATGACGTCCTCCTGTTGAAGGTCGTTAAGCCCGTCTACACGGGGTATACCTATATTACCCCGTCGCCTGTGCGGACCGGGCTCAGCAATGCTTTTCACAATATCCAGATGCCTATCCGTTTTCTGAACTGCGTGTTGCAGGGACGTTTCGGGGAAGCCTGGATTGAAGTCGGGCGTTTTGTCGTGAACACGACTGCCGGTTTCGGCGGTGTTTTCGATGTCGCCAAGCAGAGTAAGCCGCTCATCCCCGTGGATAATCGAGATGCTGATTTTGGCCAGACGCTCGGCGTATGGGGATTTGGCGAGGGGATTTATCTTGTATGGCCTGTCGTCGGGCCGAGTACGGTACGTGACACGGTAGGCCTTGCCGGAGACTGGACGACGTCCGCATTCTTCTGGATTTCGGAACCCATCGGTCCCCTTGAGTTTGAACCCGCGCTGGCGGCAAGCCTTGGCCTCCGCTTCAACGATATGGGGACGGTAATCAGCACATACGAATCGCTGAAAAAGAGTGCTGTGGAACCTTATATCGCGGCACGGGATGCCTACGTCAAATACCGCCGTGCCGGAATCATGGGTAACCGATTCCAATGGTAATGTGTCATTGAACAGTAAAAAAGCCCTCCTAGGAGGGCTTTTTTACTGCGATGGGAAAACCTGCAAGGCTACGTGAACTTTTCAAGAAATTCAGCTTTCGAAAAGTAAGACATCAACAGGCGTTCCCTCCTCAAGGCCTTCTATCCGTGCGGAAATGCGCACCAGCCCTTCCGAATCCAGCAACGTCCGAAGGAGCCCCGACAGGCCGGGGACCGGGACGGCGCGCGGAAGGCCGTTCGCCTGATGTTCCAACCTCACGCGGATATAGTCTTCGCGTCCTTGGCGGGAAGCGATGTTGCGCGACAGTATGGCCTGGCGCGAAGGCCAGAATGTCTGATCGAAAGCGTGTCCGTATCGGAAATTCCCTTGACCAAAAAACTGGGCCATGAGGGAATGCCCGGCAAGGTGGCGGAGAAAGGGAACCCCCAGAATATACATGACGACCTGCGCGGAGGCTACCTGTCCTGGAAGCCCCCAGACGAGTGTCTGGCCGCAGCGGGCCAATATCAACGGTTTGCCCGGACTGAGCGCAACGCCGTGGCAAAGGATTTCCGTGTCGCCCAAGGATTGCAGGGCTTCCAGGGTCAGATCCCGGACGCCTATGGAGCTTCCTCCGGACAGGAAGACGACATCCGCCGGAAGGCCGTTTTCTCCTGCCAGGGCAGCTTTGAGGGATGCCGTCAGCGGTCCGAGCCGATCCGGCGCGATGCCGAATGTGGAGACATCGGCAACCGGACGGAGCATGGCTGAAAGGGCGAGTGTGTTGACGTCGCGGATCTGGCCGGGACGTGGGTTTTGCTCAGGGGATACAAGTTCGTCGCCCGTGGAAAGGATGGAAACCCTCGGGCGCCTGATAACGGGAACCTCCGTGATGCCAAGAGCAGCTAAGAGCCCGATTTCTTGTGCGCGGAGTTTTGTTCCCCGCTCAAGGAGGGGGGTACCTTCTTGAGCATCATCCCCTTTTTGCATGACATATTCGCCTGGGGCGACGGAACGGCGCATTTCAATGACGCCAGCGCCGAACGGCTTGGTATGCTCGACCATAATGACGGCATCCGCTCCTTCGGGAAGGTAGCCACCCGTCACGATAGCAGCACACTGTCCGGATTGGAGCGTGAAGTTGGGCGGCCGGTCGATGGCGATTTCCCCGACGCAGTCAAGCCACACAGGATTAGCCTCCGAAGCCCCGAAGAGATCGGAAGCTTGCACGGCATAGCCATCCATTCCCGAGCGGTTGGCTGGCGGCAAGGTTTCCGTGGCCATAATCGTTTCAGCCAGTATGGGGCCGCCGGAAAGCTTGTCCAGCCGTTTGCTTTCTTGAGGAAGGGGAGAAACGTCGAGTAGCCGGGAAATGACTTCCTCGACAGGAAGGACGTGGAGAAAATCCTTTTGCATCCGTGTAGCTCCAGAACAAGGTGAGAGGGGAGGCTCGAAAAAACGGTCCTTTGGTGAGTGGCTTTTTTCGTTTTATCCCATGCAAGGGAAGACGACAATACTGACCCCGCAAACAGTTATGACCGAAAAGGGGAGGGCACGGTGGATTCGGACAACTGAGAGGGGAAAAACCGCAGCCGGCAGGTAAGGTGAGCTCCAACGATGATTCCTCTTGCCTGCGGGGGAAGAGACGCTTATTTAACACCTATGAATACAACCGAAACTCCACTTTTCAAGCTGCGGACCGAATACGTCCCCACAGGCGATCAGCCTGCGGCCATCGAGCAGCTCGCTTCCAACATCGAAGCGGGCGTCAAGGATCAGGTCCTGCTTGGTGTTACCGGATCGGGGAAGACCTTCACCGTGGCCAACGTCATCGCTCAGGTCAACCGGCCCGCGCTGGTGCTTGCCCCGAACAAGACCTTGGCAGCACAGCTTTACAATGAATTCCGTGCGTTGTTTCCGGAAAACGCCGTTGAATATTTCGTCAGCTACTACGACTATTATCAGCCGGAAGCCTATGTTCCCGCGTCCGATACGTATATTGAGAAGGACTCGGCCATCAACGACGACATCGACAAGCTCAGGCACGCGGCTACCCATGCCCTGCTGACGCGCCGGGATGTTATCATCGTCGCGTCAGTGTCCTGTATCTACGGCCTTGGCTCTCCGGAATACTATGCCCGTTTGATCATTCCGGTCGAGGTCGGTCAACGTGTCAGCATGGACGCAATCATCACCAAGCTTGTGGATGTTCAGTACCAACGCAATGATATGGATTTTCACCGGGGAACGTTCCGGGTTCGCGGCGACGTGCTGGAAGTGATTCCGGCGTATGAGCACGAACGTGCCTTGCGTCTGGAATTTTTCGGAGACGAGATTGAAGCCGTCCGGGAGATCGACCCGCTGACAGGTGAAATCTTGGGGAATATCGGGAAAACTGTCATCTACCCGGCAAGCCATTACGTATCGGACAGGGATAACTTGGAACGGGCCATGTCTGACGTTCGGGACGAGCTTGGGGAGCGGCTGCGCCTTTTCCAGTCCCAGAACAAGCTGGTTGAGGCGCAGCGCCTGGAGCAGCGCACGCAGCTTGATTTGGAAATGATGCAGGAATTGGGCTACTGCACCGGCATCGAGAACTATTCCCGGCATCTGGATGGCCGCAAGGAGGGAGATCCCCCAGCCACCTTGCTCGACTATTTTCCGGATGATTTTGTGCTGTTCGCCGACGAGTCCCATATCAGTATTCCGCAGGTCGGCGGCATGTTCAAGGGAGACCGTTCCCGGAAAACGACGCTGGTGGATTTCGGCTTCCGGCTTCCGTCCGCTTTGGATAACAGGCCGTTGGAATTTCATGAATTTTTGGAACGTCTGAACCAGGTAGTCTATGTTTCGGCAACGCCGGGCAAATGGGAACTGGAGCGTTCGCAGGGGATCGTGGCGGAACAGATCATCCGCCCGACAGGCTTGCTTGACCCCGAAGTCGAGGTCCGCCCCGTAAAGGGGCAGATCGATGATCTGCTTGGGGAATGCCGGGCCCGTGTGGAAAAGCATGAGCGCGTGCTGGTCACGACGCTGACCAAGCGCATGGCCGAGGACTTGACCGAATATCTGAATTCGATGGGCGTTGCGGCCCGCTATCTGCATTCGGACATCGACACGATGGAACGCATGGCCATCATCAAAGCCCTGCGGGCGGGTGAGTTCGATGTGCTGGTGGGCATCAATTTGCTGCGCGAAGGCTTGGATATTCCCGAAGTTTCCCTTGTCACTATCCTGGATGCGGATAAGGAAGGTTTTTTGCGGTCCACCGGATCGCTTATCCAGACGTTCGGACGGGCGGCACGTAATGCCGGCGGAAAGGTTTTGCTGTATGCGGACACGGTGACGGCGTCCATGCGCGCGGCTATGGGCGAAACGGCCCGTCGGCGCGCGAAGCAGCAGGACTGGAACGAAACGCACGGCATTACGCCGACGACCATCAGTAAGCCGCTTGCCACGCCTTTTGACTCCCTGTACACCTCCTCAAGTGAAGGAAAGGGAAAGCGGGGACGGGGCAAACAGGCTCAACAGCCTGCGGCGGCTTCCGCATCCGCGGACATCACGGCCCAGAACGTGGCCCGGTATTTGAAGCAGTTTGAGCGCGAGATGCGCGATGCCGCCCGGGATCTGGAATTCGAGAAGGCGGCTGCCTTGCGGGATCGCATCAAGCAGCTTCGGGAACAGTTTTTGATTGCTTAGCCTCGGCAGCGGGGCAACGAAGGATGACGCCATGAATCAAGGGACGCTGCAATCCCTTTTGGTCGAGGATGCCGATAAAAAACGTTTGGAAGAGCTCCGTGCGTTTGTGATTTACCATAACCATCGGTATCATACGCTGGATGCGCCGGAAATCACCGACGACGAATACAATGCCGCCTTTCAGGAGCTTCTGAGGCTGGAAGAGCGGCATCCCGAATGGCGATCGCCGGATTCTCCGACGAACAGGATCGGCGGACAGGTGTTGTCGTCGCTGGAAACCAAGGCCCATACGCGGCGGATGTACAGCCTGGACAACGTGTTCGATGCGGAGGAGTGGCAGGGCTTTCTCAAGCGCCTGGACAACGCCCAGGAAGGGCTTGAGCATACTTTTTGGTGTGATCCGAAAATGGACGGCCTCGCCCTTGAGCTTGTGTATGAGAACGGGCGGTTTGTCGAAGCACTGACGCGCGGAGACGGCGAAGTCGGCGAACTCGTGACGGAGGCCATGCAGACGGTGCGCAACTTGCCCAAAGTGCTGCACGGCGATGCCCCTGAGCGTCTGGAAGTGCGGGGGGAAGTCATTTTCCGCAGAAGGGATTTCGCCTTGCTCAATGAGCGGCTGCGGAAGGAAAATCTCAAGACATTTGCCAATCCGCGCAATGCTGCGGCCGGCTCCATACGCCAGCTGGATACCTCGGTTACCGCGTCCCGTCCGTTGCGGTTTTTGGCGTATGGGTTTGGGGACGTCCGGTTCGGTGGGGTACAGCCGTGGAGTACGTATGAGGAGGTCATGGGACGGCTACGTGACTTTGGGTTCGAGACGCCGCCCGGAGGCCGCCTCTGCCGGGGTTCCGAAGAAGTGGAAGCCTATTACGCCTCGCTGAGTGAAAAACGAGAGTCGCTGGCGTACGAGATCGACGGCGTGGTCATGAAGCTCAATGACCTTGAGGCACAAGAGGCGCTGGGCTATACGGCGCGGGCCCCACGGTTTGCAGTTGCGTGGAAGTTTCCGGCGCAGCAGGCGACGACCCTGTTGCTGGATATTACCGTTCAAGTGGGGAGGACGGGGGTTCTGACCCCGGTGGCCGAATTGGAGCCGGTGAACGTCGGCGGTGTGCTTGTCAGCCGGGCAACCCTCCACAATGAGGATGAAATCCGCAATCGGGACGTCAGAATCGGCGATCGTGTGGTGGTCCAGCGCGCCGGGGATGTCATCCCCGAAGTGGTGCGGGCCGTACTTTCGGAACGTGCCCCGGATTCGCAGCCTTTTGTTTTCCCCCATGTATGCCCGTCCTGCGGCCAGGCCGCGTCCCGTCTGGAAGGGGAAGTGGCTTGGCGGTGCGTGAATGTTTCCTGTCCCGCCATGATCCGGCAATCGTTGGCGCATTTCGTGTCCAAGGCCGGACTCGATATCGAAGGGCTCGGCCAGCGCTGGATCGAACTGCTTGTCGCTTCGGGACGGGTCAAAACGCCTGCCGATCTCTTTACGCTCAGGGTTGACGAGCTCTTGCATTATGAGCGGATGGGTGTAAAACTCGCCACCAAGTTTGTGGATTCGTTGGATCGGGCTAAAAAAGAAGCGACGTTGCAGCGTCTTCTTTGCGCGCTCGGCATCCGGCATGTGGGTGAGCAGACGGCGAAAACATTGGCGGCGACGTACGCCGATATGGACGTGCTGAGAGCGGCGAGCCCTGAAGAATTGCAGAATTTGCCTGACATCGGCCCGGAAGTGGCAAGTTCCATCAAGGCGTTTTTTGACGATGAGCCCAACGTGGCTTTGTTGGCGCGGTTGCGGGAGCTTGGGCTGTGGCCTGTGCGTCAGGAGGCGACGGTGGCCTCCGTGCCTGTGGGACCGCTCGCCGGGCAGAAGGTCCTCTTCACCGGATCGTTGTCCATTCCCCGCTCAAAGGCGCAGCAGATGGCGGAAAACGCAGGTGCGGAAATCGCGGGCAGCGTTTCCCGCAAGCTGAATCTGCTGGTCGTTGGGGATGAACCGGGTTCCAAACGCGAAAAGGCCCAGGCATTAGGCATCCGCATCGTAGACGAAGCCGGCTTTCTGGCTCTGTTGCAGGCGGACAATGAGGTGACGGCGTCTTCTTCCGAAAACGCGGCACAGGATTTTGAATAAGGAAAGAGGGTGGGGAAAATGAGTCTTTCTATTATCGTGATGGGCGCTTCCGGGCGCATGGGTACGATCATTGCCAATCTTGCGAAAGAGCAGGGCATGACGCTTGCGGCCGTACTGGAACGTCCGGAAAGGCTGGACGCGCTGGCCCATTGGGGATGCCTCGCCGGAACGGATCCCGAAGTCGTGTACCCGCAGGTTCCCGGGGCCGTCGTGATCGATTTTACGGCACCGGAAGCAAGCCTTGCCAATGCCCGGTGCGCCGTCAAGAACGGCAACCCTATCGTCATCGGGACGACGGGCTTAACCCCGGAGCAAAAGGCGGAGCTGGATGCAATCGCCCAAAACGGACGGGTGTTTTGGTCCCCGAACATGAGCGTCGGTGTCAATGTCCTTTTGGAACTGTTGCCCGAACTCGTGCAGATGCTCGGCCCGGATTATGACCTGGAAATGGTCGAGCTGCATCACAACCGCAAGAAGGATTCCCCCAGCGGCACGGCGTTGCGCCTCGCCGAGTCTTTGGCTTCGGCCAGGGATTGGGACCTCAAGGATGTTGCCTGCTACCACCGCGAAGGCATCATCGGAGAGCGCCCCAAGAAGGAAATCGGCGTTCAGGCCATCCGCGGCGGTGATGTGGTCGGCGTGCATACCGTCTATTTCATGGGCCCCGGAGAGCGCATTGAGGTGACGCACCACGCGCACTCGCGGGAAAACTTCGCTCAGGGTGCGCTGCGTGCCGCGAGCTGGTTGCCAGGGCAGCCGGGCGGCAAGGTATATGCCATGGGCGATATCTTGAAGTCGAGGTTGAAATAATGTCGAGCATCCCTGCCAAGGATTGGAAATCGGTCTGGGAACTGCTGACCTCCGGTATCCGCGATTATGTTCGGAAGAACGGCTTCGCGGATGTCGTTCTTGGCCTTTCCGGGGGCATGGATTCCGCACTTGTCGCGGCGCTTGCCGTCGACGCGTTGGGTAAGGATCACGTGCACGGGGTGATGATGCCGTCCCCGTGGTCGAGTGAGGGAAGCATTACCGATTCCGAGGTACTGGCCGCCAATCTGGGGATGGAAACGTTCACGGTTCCGATTTCACCGATGATGGAAGCCTTTGAAAAAGCGCTTGTCCCCGCCTTTGCCGGAAGGGAACGGGATGTCACTGAAGAGAATATCCAGTCCCGCATCCGCGGCGTGGTCATGATGTCGTTTTCCAACAAATTCCACTGGATGCTTTTGGCTACGGGGAACAAGTCCGAAGTGGCCGCCGGGTATTGTACGATGTATGGGGATACCTGCGGCGGTCTGGCACCCATTGCCGACTTGTACAAGACGGAAGTGTACCAGCTCGCGCAATGGTTCAATGAGCGCGAAGGGATGTGCGCCATTCCTCAGAACATCTTCGATAAGGCGCCGTCGGCGGAGTTGCGTCCGGGCCAGAAGGATCAGGATTCTTTGCCCGAGTACGATGTGCTGGATTCGATCCTTCATGCGTTGATTGAAGAATCGAAGCGGGCTGAGGATATTGATCTGCCCGGCGTCACGCCTGAAGATGTCAATCGTGTGCAATCCCTTATGCGCAGGAGTGCCTTTAAGCGCCTTCAACTCCCCCCGCTGCTGCCTGTCGGTAACCATGCCTTCGGCGTGCATGTCCATATGTAACGGATAGATCGTTGATGCAAAAAAAGCCTCTCGAAATCCGGGAGGCTTTTTTTTGATCTTATGATCCCAAAAACGGGATAATCAAGCGCCCTTTTTGGCTTTCGCCGCTTGGCGCAGCCAAGAGTACCATTTTTCGAGCCCTTCGCCCGTGCGGCAAGAAACCTCAAAGAGGGCCAGATCCGCATTGAGGTGACGGGCATGGCGGGCGGCAACCTCTACATCGAAATCCACATAGGGCAGGAGATCGATCTTGTTGAGGACCATCGCACTGGCACGGTTGAAAAGGAGAGGGTATTTTTCAGGCTTGTCGTCGCCTTCGGTCACGCTGAGCAGGGCGATCTTGGCGTCTTCGCCGCAATCGAATTCGACGGGGCAAACGAGGTTCCCTACGTTTTCGATGAACAGGATATCGATCTCGTTCAGATCGAAAGCACCTAGAGCTTCCATGACAAGGTTGCTGTCGAGGTGGCAGCCGCCGTCCGTATTGATCTGCACGGCCTTGGCTCCGGTGGCGGCGACGCGGCGTGCGTCGTTGTCCGTCTGGAGGTCGCCTTCAATGACGGCCATGCGAAATTCGGAAGCCAGATCCGTAAGCGTACGCTCCAGCAGAGACGTTTTGCCCGCACCGGGAGAGCTTATGAGATTCAGGGCAAGGATGCCGTGTTTGGCGAACTGCTCTTTCAGGCTTGCCGCCAGCTTTCCGTTGGCTTCAAGAACGTTACGAATAACAGGTATTTCCACAATAAGCTCCTTTATTCCGCCTCGATATGCTGGACGTACAGCTCGCGGCCCGTTTCCATTGAATGCCCGTATTGCTCGCCGCAGGCTGGACACGGCGCAAAGAAATGCTCTCCCTTGACGGCCGGGAAAGTATGTCCGCATTGGGAACACTTGAGAGTGATGGGAACCTCCTCGGTTTCCAGCACAGCGCCTTCGAAGTCGGTTCCCGCCGTAAGCGCCTCAAAGGCAAAGGAAAGGGCTTCCGGAACGATGTTGGAGAGTGCTCCATATCGTACCCGTACCAGCAGCAGGCGATGGACGTCGTGCTTTTCCATCTCTTCGCGGACAATGGATAACAGGCTTGTAACGACAGACATTTCGTGCATGGCAGAACTTCTCTGGTTGATTCCCGGGACAAGGCTCGGCAGTTTTTGGACAGAGGCACAGGGAAGAAGTGTAGGCGAAAAAGAGTGGTGAGTCCAGCCGGACGGATGAGAAGGGGAGACTTGCTTGACCGTTGTTCCTGGCGGGCGTAGGTCACATGAAACGCCGTCGGGCGGTATCCTTTTGAGGAGGGCATGATGCAAAAGATCGACGCGCATTCGCATGTGGGCTATTTCGGCGGGTGGGCCGACGTAGGGTATACGGACGAGCAGATGGTCGCCGAGATGGATCGGTACGGTATCGGAAAGTCCGTTGTGAGCTATATGGACAATACGGTGGTGGAGCAGGCTGTGAAACGTTTCCCCGATCGCTTTGTGGGGATTACGTGGGCCAATCCATACGAGGGGGACAAGGCCGTCGAAACGGTCGTCCGCGAAGTCCGTGAGCACGGTTTTCAGGGGATTAAGCTGCATCCTCTTCTCAATGCCTTTACGGCTAATGACGCCGTGGTGCATCCTCTGATGGAAGTGGCGCAACAGATGGATTTGCCCGTATTCATCCATTCGGGGCATCCACCTTTTTCCCTTCCCCACAGCATCATTCAGCTTGCGGAAGATTTTCCAAAAGTACGGATCGTGATGGTCCACATGGGACATGGAAACGGCATCTATATTCAGGCCGCCATTGATCTTTCCAAGAAACACGACAATGTGTACCTCGAAACATCGGGTATGCCCATGCACACCAAAATCCGCGAGGCCTACAATACGGTCGGTAGCGAACGGGTTTTCTGGGGGAGCGATGCGCCGTTCCATCATTACCGGGTGGAAATGTTACGAACGGAAGTCTGTGGATTGCCGGAGAGCGCTCTTGAGAATATTTTTTACCGCAATATCAAGCGGTTTTTAGTACTTTAGTTTAGAGCTACAAAGAAGAAAAGCCCCGCATGACGGGGCTTTTTATCATCTGGAAGAGAAGATAAGCAGGAGTGCCAATGAGGTGAAGATGCAGGCGGTGATCCGGTTGAGGATGATCTGGCCTCGGATGGAAGCGTTGAACCATTCGGCAAGCCTGCCGCCAAGGAATGAAACGCCTCCGAAGACGGCCAGCGTAGCGAGCTGGAAGAGGAGGCCAAGGGTGACGATCTGAAGCGGGACATTCCCGAGTTCCGGCTTGGCAAACTGTGGGAGGAAGGCGAGAAAGAAAAGCGTGACCTTGGGATTGGTAATGTTCATGATCACACCCCGCCGATACAGGGCCCAGTATCCGGGAAATGTACTTTGCTCCAGCCATGCCCTGGAGGCGCCGCTACGGAAAGAAAGCCATGCCAGATACAGCAGGTAGGCCGCCCCTGCACATTTCAGGACTGTAAAGGCCATCTCGGATGTTTGAAACAGTGCCGCAACGCCGAGGGCAACGGCTGCCGTATGCCCGAAGAGCCCGGTCATCAGCCCTAACGTGGTCACGATACCGGCCCGAAAGCCATACAGGGCGGACTGGGTTAAAACGAAAATGTTATCGGGTCCGGGGGCCAGCCCCATCACTATGGCGGTAACAAAAAACGCTCCGAGGGTTTCGAGAGGCAGCATGTTCACATTCCCTATGGCATTGATGTGTAATGACAGGCCGTATCTCTAATGCCTCGAAGCGGAAAAAGCAAATCCCAAATGAGCGGATCAGCCGAGCTCCATATGCCGATGCTCCACGGAAACAGTATAGTCTTGCCGCTTGAGTGCCCGCATGAGTACCTCAGTCATCGCCACGGAACGGTGTTTCCCTCCCGTACATCCTAAGGCGATTGTGATGCGGTAGCGCCCCTCAGCATCATAAAGAGGCAGAAGAAAAGATAAAAAATTAATAAGCCGCTTTTTGAATTCTTTACCCGAAGGTTCACTGAAAACATATTCGGCTATGGCGCTCTCTTTTCCCGTCTGTGGCCGCAGTTCTTCAACGAAGTAGGGGTTGGGGAGAAAACGCAGATCAAAGACGAGATCCGCTTCGCGGGGGACGCCGTATTTGAATCCGAAGGAAATGAGATTGACCTTGATGGTATGAAGCCGCTCCAGGGTGCTGTTCCATTTGCGCTGAATGATCCGCCGCAAGTCATGGATGGAAAAGGAAGATGTGTCGATGACCTTATCGGCGATTTCCCGGACGGGGGCAAGGCGTTCCATTTCTTCGCGTACGGCTTGTTCCAAACCGACACCCTCCCGTTCAAGCGGATGGGGACGGCGAGTTGTGGCATAGCGCCGCATGATGACGGCCGGATCCGCCTCCAGATAAAGGATCTTTGTGCGGAATCCCATGCCGGACAGCCGATGCAGCGCCTGATCAAGTTCGGCCATGAACTCGCTGCGCCGCTGATCGAAACCGAGAGCTATGCCATGAGACGGCTCAACCGAGGAGCTCTGCAGAAGGCGCACCATTTCGGGCATGAGTTCCGGAGGCACCCCGTCCGCTGTGAACAGGCGCATGTCCTCGAAGACATGGAGCACAGTACTTTTGCCCGCGCCGGAGAGGCCGGTGATGATGAAAATCGGCTTATCCGCATTCGTTTTGGGACATTCAGAAGCGGAGCCCGTCGGCTTTTCCGTGGCATGTTCAGGAAGGAGAGGCTGATCATCCGTCATGGTATTTTCCGTAGTAATAGGAAGCCCGTCCGGTGGAGACTCCCCGGACGGGCTTGTTGAAATCGCTTTGTGTACCGGCACAAGCCCTAGAAGATGGGATCTATCAGTCCAAGGTTACCGTTCTTACGCCGATAGATGACATTGATGCGATCATTTTCCGAATTCAGGAAAGTGAGGAATTCAAAGTCATTTGCATCAAGCTGCATGGCCGCCTCGTCGGAGCTCATGGGCTTGGGAGAAAAATGGTCTCGCCCGGTGATCGTGCGTTCTCCATCTTCTTCCGTCACTTCAAATGTGTACACATCGATATCGTTAGCGCGTCCCTTACGATGGATTTCCTTATTACGGGAAACGAACTTCTTGACCTGAGCTTCCAGCTTATCAAGAACGAGGTCGATGGAGGCGTACATATCTTCCGAGACTTCGCTGGCGGCGATGTTGATGCCGTCACCGGTAAGCTGAACTTCCACGCGCTGGCGGAACTTATCGACCGCCATATTCACCTGCGCATCAAGAGCGGGATTCTTGCCGAAGAATCTTCCCAGCTTCTCCATACGGCGGCGGGCATACTTACGCAAATGTTCAGACGGCTCGAAATTCTTGAAAGTAAAGGAAATGTGCATGAAGCCTCCTTTGGCTGATAACCGGTCCGCACAGCGAATACCAAGATATCCGCAACGGACATTGCTTTGTCAGGCATGGCTTCTTTACAACAGCCTTTTAGGGGTCCTGTCAAGGGTTCTCAAGCGGCCTCGAACGGCTAAAAATGGGCCTTTCTCCTGGACGAGGACGGAATATCCATTGCCATCCGGTACTTGGCTACCGTTCTCCGGGCTATGTTCACTTTCAAGTGTTCCTTGAGAATTTCGCCGATGCGTTCATCGGAGAGAGGGTTTTTAGGATCTTCCTCGCTGATGCACTTTTTGATGAGCGCCTTGACGCTCTCCGAACCCACCTGGCTTCCGTCATCCAGCTCTAGCGCGCTGTTGAAAAAGAATTTGAGTTCGTACACGCCGAAGGGCGTTGCCACATATTTGTTGGTCGTGATGCGGCTGACCGTGGATTCGTGCATGTTGATATCATCGGCGATGTCTTTCAGGATAAGCGGTTTGAACTTGCTGATCCCTTCCTCAAAAAAGCCGCGCTGGTGTTTTACAATACTTTCGACGACTTTGTACAATGTCCGCTGCCGCTGGTGCAGGCTTTTGATAAGCCACGCCGCAGAACGGATTTTTTCGTTGAAGTATTCTTTTTCCTTGCTTGACGCGTTTTCCGATGCGTTATCATACACAGGGCTCAAGTGCAGATTCGGCAGGCCGTCCTCATTAAGGACAATGAGGAATTCCCCGTCCACCTTGTAAACAAAGACGTCAGGGCTGACAAAAGTGGACACGCCTTCGCCAAAACTCGCTCCGGGCATGGGATCAAGGGATTGGATGATATCCAAATATTCCTTGAGTTCATCCATATCCAGCCGGAATTTGCGGAGCAGGGGCTTGTATCTGTGGGCTTCCAGATCTTCAAGGTGATCGCGCACGAGATCGACAAGTACCTGATCCCTGTCATATCCCAATGCTTTTATCTGGATGAGGAGACATTCTTGCGGGGTTCGGGCTGCAACACCCACCGGATCGAATAGCTGGATGGCCTTAAGGACCGTCGCCACCTCTTCGGCAGTGGGCCATGCTTTATCTTTCGCTTCGGCGGTCGAAGCCCCGTCAGCAAAATCCGCCCGCGCCATCTCTGCCATTTCCTCAAGAGATGCTTGGAGGTAGCCGGAAGAGGAGAGATTTCCGATAATGATTTCACCGAGTTCTTTCTGGTCATCGGAGAGGGAGGAAAGGCGGAGCTGCCACATGAGGTGGCTTTCAAGAGTGGGGCTGGAGGCATATCTGGCCTCCAGAGAACTCATTTCTTCGGGGAGCTCATAGTCTCTGGGCTGGACTTGCTGCGGGGTACTTGCAAATTCTCCGAGATAGTCTTCCCAGTCTTCGGAGCGGGCCACTTCCCGATCGTATGTAGGCTCATCTCGCGGGGATTCGGGACGGACTTCTACGGGCGGCTCGTTGGATGGCTCATCCTGCATTTCTTCGAGGAACGGGTTTTCCAGCAGCTCGCGCTGGACCGTTTCCACAAGCTCCAAGCGGGATAGCTGCAATAGGCGGATAGCCTGCTGCAATTGTGGTGTCATCACCAGCTGTTGTGAAAGTTTAAGCTGCTGTCTGAGTTCCAATGCCATGCAAATATCCCGTTGTCATAAGAGTCTGTCCAACCCGCAGGTACACCTTGTGATGAGGAGGGGAACCGACGGTAACCGTCAGGCGAAGAGCAACAGGGCATCTTTATGCCTTACATGCAGGGATTATGCCACATGCTTAGGGATGTTGCAAGAACAGGGACGCTTTTTTTCTCTGTTCTTTTCTCGGAGATGTTTATTGGATGAAAAAGAAATGAGAAAAAGACTGGTTATCGTATTCAACCCACAAAAAAAGATCGGTACCGGAGCACACGATCTTTTTTTATAATCACAGATAATGACGGAATATGGCGTCTCAGAGCGAGAAACCTTCTCCAAGATACACGCTCCGGGCCTGTTCGTTATTGACGATGGTTTCCGGTGTCCCGGAAAGAACGACCTGCCCCTGCACCATGAGGTAGGCCCGGTCGCAAATCGTCAGTGTTTCACGGACATTGTGGTCAGAGATGAGAACTCCGATCCCGCGATCACGCAAGGCGCGCACCAAACCTTGGATATCACCCACCGCAAGAGGGTCAATGCCGGCAAACGGTTCGTCGAGCAGGACGAATTTCGGTTCCCGGATAAGCGCACGGGCGATTTCCAGACGCCGGCGTTCTCCTCCGGACAGGTGCATGGCGTGGGATTTTTCCAGTCGGGTGAGACCGAAATCTTCAAGCAATACATCCGCCCTTTCTTTCTGCTCCTTACGGGAAAGGCCCGTATGCTCCAGAATAATCTGAAGATTTTGACGCACCGTAAGTTTTCTGAAGACGGAACTCTCCTGCGGGAGGTAGGAAATGCCCACACGTGCGCGCTCATGGAGAGGCCACGTGCCAATATCCTGCTCTTCAAGGAGAACCCGCCCGGAAGACGGCTTGATGATTCCGGTCAGCATATAGAACGAAGTGGTTTTGCCCGCCCCGTTCGGGCCGAGCAGACCGACGATTTCCCCTTGGTTCACTTCGGGGGAAACACCGCGTACGACCTCGCGTTGGCCGTACCATTTGCGCAAGTCAACGCCGGACAATCGGGCCATCAGCGGTTCCCCCGGATCGGGCTGGAGTTTTTAGAACCGGAAAAGACAGCTTCGACGCGCTTCTTGGCCCCGCCCATGACTTCGCTGCGGTTTTCTTCCGTAAAGTACTTGATGGTTTCCCCGGTAACGGTGTTTTCGCCATCAGTCAGGCGAGGATCGCCTTCCATGAGAAGAACGCCGTCATCCATCGTATAGGTTGCCTTCGCGCAAGTTCCGTTACGGTTTTCGCTCTTCATGCGCACATTCCGTTCGGCGACGATGCGATCGACGTCACCGGCTGCCATTCCGGCAGGCATACCGCCTTTTTCGCCTTCTTTCTTCTGAGCGTCGCCTTTGGGTGGCTTCAAGTAAACCGTGATCCTATCGGCCCATATTTCAATGTCGGGACGTACCACATGGACGTTTTTATCAAAGATGACAAGTTGCTTTTCAGCAAGATAGGTCAATTGATCGGATGTGATCCGCGTTTCAACATTCTTGGCGGGTTTTGGGGGCGTCACCGGAGCCGCCCACAGCGGGGCGGAGCAGAGCAGGCTTAAACTCAGTGTGGCTATACCTAAAAAAAGTTTTTTCATGATGTTTTCCTAGCTGTAAACCGTTGGATCTATGACGGGCTTATTTCCTTGCAGGCTGAGGCTATTCTTGCTGTGGATTGGCTTGCGGTTCGCGCGGAGAAGGTGCTGCATTGGCGTTTGGGGCGTCGGGGCGGGGCTTGAGTACGACCAGCACGCCTCCCGAACCATGCATTTCGTTGGCAGCAAGATCCCAGGTAAAAAAGGCAGCCGTCCCGGATGCCGTGGGGCTTTCAAGCGCAGCGCCCTCGGGGAAGGTCATGAGGCGTTTATTGGCGTCGTAATTCATGCGCGAACTGGTGATGACGTCATCATAGCGAGTGATGATGACATCATCCCAGAGCGTGAGAAAACGCTGGTTGTCGGTGATTTTCCCCAGCTGGGCCTGCACATCGAGAACATCGTCGTCGGGGTTGCTTGCGGAGCCTTCGCCGAGCGCATAACGGACGACGGGTTTGTCCACATCGATCGTATCGCCGTTCTGGGACATATGGGCCCAGCTCGCTTTGAGACGCCACAGCTCCAAGCCTTTATTTCCCTGGAACAGATTGATCCCCTTGATGGCCAACCCAGCCACTTCCTCAAGCGGATTGCCGGATTGCGTGGCGTTGCCTTGAAGCTTCGCCCCGTCAAGGGACTTAATGCCGCCCTTGTTGGCGACATCAAGCAATCTGCCGATCAGCGTTGTTTCTCCGCCACGTTTCGCGACGTACCAACCTCCGGCGAGAAGCGCCACCAGCGCGGTAATAAGCAGGATTCGTGAACGTTTCATTCCAAGCGCATCCAGTGCTCAAGCAGAGCTTCCCGTTTCCCTTGGCAAGTCAGCAGCAAGTCGACAAATTCCCGGACGGCGCCGCATCCGCCTTCTTTTTGCGTCACGAACTTCGCCAGTTTTTTGACGTCCGGCATGGCATTCGCGACGGCAGCGGGCAGCCCCACGCGAGACATCGGTGCGAGATCGACCCAATCATCTCCAAGGTAGGCGATTTCCTGCCACTCAAGGGACATCCGTTTGCGCATCCCATCCAGAATAGTACATTTGTTGTCGGCCCCGCCATGATACTCGGTCACGCCAAGGACTTCCAGCCGTCTCACGACACAGGGCACATCCATGCCCGACAGGACGGCGACTTCAATCCCCGCCGTTTTGGCGAGCCGGATGCCGATGCCGTCGAGGACATGGAACCGCTTCATGGCTAGCCCGTTGGCGTCATAATAGAGGCCGCCGTCCGTCATGACGCCGTCCACATCCAGGACGAGAAGCCGGATGTGCTTGGCGAGGCTTTCGATCGATTCTCGCCGGGGAGTGGGAGAGTGGCCGGATATCCCGGTCCCATCGGAATAGAGAGTATTACAAGTCATAAGGAATGTTCCATATGGCTGAAAGTTGCTTCAAGAGCGCCGGAAGCTTGGCTAGGGGCCAGCTGTTGGGGCCGTCGCACAGGGCCTTGTCGGGATCCGGGTGGCATTCCATGAAAATGCCGTCCACTCCCGCCCCTGCGGCGGCACGGGCCAATGTGGGCACGTGATGCCGTTCACCGCCGGAGCAGCTGCCTTGCCCTCCGGGAAGCTGAACGGAATGCGTCGCGTCGAAGATCACCGGGACGCCCAATGCCCGCATGATAGGTATGGAACGGAAATCGACCACGAGGTTATTGTATCCGAAAGAGGAGCCCCGTTCCGTCAGAAGGACGCGGTCATTGCCCGCCGCGACCAGTTTATCGCGCACGGGGCCCATATCCCACGGAGCCACAAACTGGCCTTTCTTGACGTTGACGACGCGCCCCGTCCGCGCCGCCGCCAAGAGCAGATCCGTCTGGCGGCATAAAAAAGCGGGAATCTGAAGGATATCCGCCACCTCACCTACAGGTCCGGCCTGTTCGGGCAGATGGATGTCCGTCACAACGGGCAACCCCGTTTCCTCTTTAATCCGAGCCAGCCACTCCATGCCTTTGACCAGGCCCGGACCGCGGAAACCTTTCCCTGAGGTCCTGTTGGCCTTATCCCACGAACTCTTGAAGACGGCAAACAATCCGGCTTCCCTGCTGGCTTCGGCTACGGCATGCGCCGTGTCCAGCGCCAATTCGAAACTTTCCAGGGCACAGGGGCCCGCAAAAATAAAGTGGTCCTTCCGAAGCTGACCATAGAGTTCGTCCGATGTCATCATGGGTATTCCTTAGCGTTGAAAGGAGTTCTCGCTTGGAGACGACCTTGCGGTCATTCCGGTTTTGTCGCCGGAATGACCGCAAAGGAATAAGCATTAGGGAAGGGAAGTCTACTTCTTGCGAGCTAGGCAAGACGCACGGATGAAGTCTTTGAACAACGGATGGGGCTTCATCGGGCGGGACTGGAATTCGGGATGGAACTGGCAACCCAGGAACCACGGGTGATCGGGGATTTCAACGATTTCCACCAGCGTGCCATCGGGGGACTGGCCGCTGAAAACCATGCCCATATCCGCAAGACGTTCGCGGTAGGCATTGTTGAATTCGTAGCGGTGGCGGTGGCGTTCGTTGATATTGGCCGTTTTGTAGGCTTCGAAAGCGTGCGTCCCTTCAGAAATGGCGCAGGGATACGCACCGAGGCGCATTGTTCCGCCCTTGTCGCTTTCCGCATCGCGGCGCTCCACGGCCTTTTTGCGGAAATCGTACCATTCGGTCATCAGGTAGATGAGCTTGTCCTTGGCGAACGGGTTGAATTCTTCGGAGTTGGCTTCCTCGATGCCGACGACGTGGCGGGCGAATTCGATGACCGCGCACTGCATACCGAGGCAGATCCCGAAGAAGGGCACATTGTTTTCACGGGCATACCGGATGGATTCGATTTTCCCTTCGACGCCGCGGTACCCGAAGCCGCCGGGCACGAGGATGCCGTCAGCGCCTTTGAAGGTCTCTGCGACGTTTTCGGCGGTCACCTCTTCGGAATTCACATAGCGCAGATCCACGGCGACCCTGTTGGCGATGCCGCCATGCACCAAGGCTTCGTGAAGGCTCTTGTAGGCTTCCTTCAGTTCGACATACTTGCCGACGATGGCGATGGTGACCCGGCCCTGCGGATTCTTGACGTTGTGGACCAGCTCTTCCCACGGCTCAAGCTTGGCGTTGCGGGCGGGCAGGCGCAGCATGATGGCGACCTTTTGATCTAACCCTTCCTCATAGAGTTTCAATGGCAATTCGTAGATGTTGCTTACATCCACGGCGGAAAACACGGCGTCCTTGTCCACATTGCAGAACAGGGCGATTTTGGCGCGGAGGTCGGCGGGGACGGGCTCTTCGCAGCGGCAGAGGATGATGTCAGGCTGGATGCCGATCGAACGGAGCTCCTTGACGCTGTGTTGCGTGGGCTTGGTCTTGTGTTCTCCGGCGGAACGGAGATAGGGCACGAGCGTCAGATGGATGTACAGGCAATTGTCGCGGCCCAGTTCGGAGCGGAGCTGGCGGATGGCTTCAAGGAAGGGGAGGCCTTCGATGTCGCCTACCGTGCCGCCGATTTCAATGATGGCGACGTCGGGAGCGGGGTTTTCGGGCTCATCCTTGGCGAGGCTGAGGATGGCGCTTTTGATTTCATCGGTGATGTGGGGGATCACCTGCACCGTTCCGCCGAGGTAGTCGCCGTGGCGCTCCTTGGTGATGACCTTATAATAGATGGAACCCGAGGTCGTGTTGTTTTTCTGGGAGAGCGCCGTATTGAGATAGCGTTCGTAGTGCCCCAAATCGAGGTCCGTCTCCGCCCCATCATCCGTAACGTACACTTCACCGTGCTGATAGGGGTTCATGGTTCCGGGGTCCACGTTGATATAGGGATCAAGTTTTTGGATGGTCACGGTCAGCCCGCGCGTTTTCAACAGCGCGCCGATGGAAGCCGCCGAAAGCCCTTTGCCGAGAGAGGAAAGGACGCCACCAGTGATGAAGATAAACTTGGTCTTCATGAAAAACCTCGAGTTATGATTTTCCCGCCGTGACGGAGGGGATACAGTGTACGAAACTCGCTCTGAAACAGGATACATCAGAAAAGGAGAGAACGCGAACACAAAAAGCCCGCCTGAGCGGGTCGACATGCGGCTGGTTCTGTAACAAAAGCAACGCCTTTGATTGGGAAATGTGGGGACGCTCCGTCTGTTCCAAAACCGTAATTCCTCTGCTCCTCAGCAGGCCATTCAGATGCACGCAAACAATATCCGCCAACTATAGGCCGTTTTCAGAAAAAAAACAGCCATTGACTGAAAAGAAACACCCGCATAAAGTAAATCCCCCATTCCAGACTGGCTCCCTTTTTTTCTCGGTGAGGGAACCCAACTGGATCATGCAGGCGCGTTATCGCTTTTTCAGTAAGTAAGCTTTTAATTTTTATGCAGGAAAAGGGTGGACAATGAGTCAGGTCAACACGCTGGTCATTACCGGATACGGCACCAACTCGCATCAGGAAACAGCGCATGCCGCACGTCTGGCCGGTGCGGACAGGGCTGATGTGGTGCATTTTTCCGACATTGTGGCTGCGAAGGTCCGCCTGAGCGAGTATCAGTTCCTTGTTTTCCCCGGCGGATTCCTTGATGGCGACGATCTCGGGGCGGCACAGGCCGCGGCACAGCGCTGGCTGCATCTTTCCGACGCGGAAGGCCAGCCTCTGCTGGACAGCTTGAACCGGTTCGTCGATGCGGGCGGCCTCGTGCTGGGAATCTGCAACGGATTCCAGCTGCTCGTCAAGCTCGGCGTACTCCCCGCGTTGGACGGGAAGCGTTTTGAGCGGCAGGTTTCCCTCAGCCATAACGACTCCGCCCGCTATGAGGACAGATGGGTCCAGCTCAAGCCGAACCCCGACAGCCCGTGTATTTTCACCAAAGGACTGGCTGTCCACGGTGTGCTGCCGATGCCTGTCCGTCATGGCGAAGGCAAACTCGTGGCCCGCGATGCCGCGACCTTGCAGCGGTTGCAGGACGAAAACCTGATTGCTTTGCAGTATACGCATCCTGAAACGGGCGAAGCCACGCAGGAGCATCCTTGGAATCCCAACGGTTCTCCACTGGCCATTGCCGGCCTGACGGACCCGACCGGGCATATCCTCGGCCTGATGCCGCACCCCGAAGCGTTCCACCACGCCACCAACCATCCCGGCTGGACGCGCGGGGAAGTCGCCGTGCCTGGAACCGCACTCTTTGCGAACGCTGTCCGGTACCTGCGCGAGAACCCAGTCAACCACAGCTAGGATGCGCCGGTTTGGCAAGACAGAGGAATTGGAAGCATGAAACAGTCGGAACTCATTGCGCTCATTGAACGGACGGCACCACTAGCGATCGCCGCGCCGTGGGATAAGTCGGGCGTTCAGGTCGCTTCCGCACGGCAGGATATCAACCGCCTCGCCGTGTGCCTTGATCCGACGCCGGAATCCATCCGCATCGCGTTGTCCGGGGGGGCTGAAATGATTTTGGCCCATCATCCGTTGACGATGGAGGGGCGGTTCACCGATCGGCTGGACAGCTACCATGAAGTCCTTTCGCTGTTGTTTCGGGCCAATGTGCCGCTGTATTCGGCGCATACGTCCCTTGATGCGAATCCTTTGGGTCCGGTTTCCTGGCTGGCGGACGAGCTGGGGCTTTGCCGTATTCCTTCTTCTGGCACGAAGGATGGCGAGGCAGGGCATGGAATGCCATTGCCGCTGACCGTGCTGGAACAGACGGGGACAATGGAGCGGGGCGGCGGTTCGTATGCCTGCGGCTTCGGCGTCGTCGGCGATTGTGCGGTTGACATGACCCCGGAAGATCTGAAAAAAATGTTGGCCCTATGGCTGGTGGGGAGTTGCCCCCGCTTGGCTGGGGCCTTGCCTGAGCGCATCCGCCGCATTGCCATCTGCCCCGGATCGGGAAGCTCGCTTGCGCCTGAGGCCGCTGCATGTGGCGCGGACTTGCTCATTACCGGTGACTTGAAGTATCATACCGCGCTTGATCTTCCCCTTCCAGTGCTGGATGTGGGGCATTTCAGCCTTGAAGAAGAGATGATGCGGCGTTTTGCCCTGCAATTGAAAGAGAATGTGTCTGATGTCGCCGTGCAGTTCGTGCCCGCGCAGGATCCTCTTGCGCCGTTTTCCCCCACAGACTGAGGCGTAATCCGTTATCAGATTTCAGGAGAAGAGTTGTGAGCCTTTATCTCGAACAAATCCGCCAACTCGTGGCCCTTCAGCGCGTGGACGATGCCATCCATTCCGTGGAGATGGAACTCGAACAGGCCCCGAAAGAATTGGAAGATCTCAAAAACCGTTTCGCCGCCACGAACACGCAGCGTGAGCGGGTGCTGGAAAAGCTTGCGCATTTGAAGGAACAGGAAAAGCGCATCACCGGCGAACTTGATGACGACAGCAGCCGCATCAAGAAGAGCAAGAACAAGATGATGCAGGTATCCAACTCCCGGGAATATCAGGCTATGGCCCGGGAAATGGACAATATGGAAAAGGTGAACCGTTCCCGTGAAGAGGAACGCGCCGCCTTGTTGGAAGAAAAGCTGCATCAGGACAACGCGCTGCAGGAAGTCGACGCTATATGGGCCGACCTCAAGGCCGAGCTGGAAGCCAAGCAGATCAGCCTCGAAACGCGGCAGGACGAAGCCCGCAAGCGTTTGGATGAGCTGGCCCAGGTGCGTTCCGAAACTGGCTCCGCTGTGCCGCGTCCCGTCCTTGACCGCTATGAGTTCATCCGCCGCCGTCTGTCCCATCCCGTGATCGTACCCGTGACTGCCGGGGTCTGTTCCGGTTGCCGGATCATGATCCCCCCGCAGACGTTCATTGAACTGCAGGGAGGCCATAAGATCATCAATTGCCCCAACTGTCAGCGCTTGATTTACTGGGTGGAGCACTTCAACGAAGAGACCAACCAGACGGCTGATGAAATGGCGCACCACGCCGAATAGTTTTTGAGTTTTCGGGAGCCGGATGGATTGTCGCCGCGTCCGTCGCGTTTCGGCGTGACGGACGGAGAGGAAAGTCCGGGCTTCACAGGGCAGGACGCTGGGTAACGCCCAGGGGGAGTGATCCTCGGAGAGCGCCACAGAAAGCAAACCGCCGCCTTCGGGCGGTAAGGGTGAAACGGTGGGGTAAGAGCCCACCAGTCGGCACGGTGACGTGACGAGCTCGGCAAGCCCCGTTCGAAGCAAGACCAAATAGGGAAGCGGATCGGCCCGATCAACGCTTCCGGGTAGGTTGCTTGAGGGTACAGGTAACTGTGCTCCTAGAGGAATGACAGTCGCCATGCCGCCCGCAAGGGCGGAGTGGTACAGAACCCGGCTTATAGTCCGACTCCCGATTTGAGGCTCCGGTGACGGTTTTTGCATCTGCAGACTTCACCGGGGCTTTCTCGCATTCAGCACACAAGTGAGGTCATTCATGGCGTGGACACTTCTTCTCGCGGCGGGGCAGGGGAACCGGTTGGCTTCGGCCACAGGGGGGCTTGCCAAGCAATTCTTGGATTGGAAAGGCGCTCCGTTGTATTGGGAATCAGCGCTCGTCTTTTCCCGATGCGCGCGTGTGGATGGGCTCGTTTTCGTGTTTCCGGAAGCGTGCATTGACGAAGAGCGCGAACGGGTAGCGGGCCTGATGCGGAATGCGTCCCTAGGGATTCCTTGGAAGGTTGTCGCTGGCGGAGCGTTGCGTCAAGACTCCGTCCGAAACGGCTTGGCCGCTTTGCCGGATGATTGCATGGAGGTCCTGATCCATGATGCGGCAAGGCCGTTTGTTTCGCCCGTGCTGGTCAACCGGATACTGGACGGGCTGCATGGTGAAGCTTCGGGGGAGTGTGTCGCCGCATGTATCCCCGGCATTCCCGTGGTGGATACCATTAAAGTGATGGATGAAGAAAAAAAGGTCGTTGCCACACCTGATCGGAAACATCTGATGGCGGTTCAGACCCCGCAAGGTTTTTCCCTCGCTTTTCTGCGGGCTGCCCATCAGCGTGCGGAACAGGAAGGCTGGGTTGTCACTGACGACGCCAGTTTGCTTGAACTGTGCGGACACGCCGTGCATGTCGCGGAGGGAGAAGCGGGAAACAAAAAAATTACCACGCCCGAGGATTTGGAAATGTTGCGGATGACAGGAGAGCGTATCCCGTGTGTCGGTTACGGGTATGATGTCCATAAGTATGCTGATGGCAATGAAGCGAGACAGCCTGCCCGGCCTATGCGGTTGGGGGGGGTGCCCATTGCCGGTTCGCCGGATGTGCTGGCCCATTCCGATGGAGATGTCTTACTGCACGCGTTGATGGATGCCTTGCTTGGGTGTATCGGGGCGGGGGATATCGGAACATTCTTCCCTGATTCCGATCCTGCACTCGACAATGTCAATTCGGCTGTGTTGCTGGACACGGTTCTGGAACACGTCCAGAAGGCCAATGTACACATTACCCATGTCGATCTGACTGTCATTGCTCAGATTCCCAAAGTCGGCCCGCATAGGGAAATGATTCGGCGGAATGTGGCAAGGCTGCTCGGGTTGGACATGGGAGCGGTAAATGTGAAGGCGACGACGGAGGAAGGGCTTGGTTTTACAGGTGAACGGCTGGGGATAAAGGCCGTCGCCGTGGTTACGGGGCTTCGTGGTAATAGAGACGCATAATACTTTAAATTATGTAAATTTTAAAATTCCAATAAGTATACTGAAAATAATAGATAACCCTCTGGGTTGAATGAAAGTTCCATGTCGTTCTTGTAAAACTTTGTATGTTGGTGTAACAAGCAGTACGGGCCCTTTCCGTGGGGTAATTCTAACCTTTTTCGCATCGTGAGCCGTTATGAGCGACCTTCAGCAGGGCATGGACTGTCCTTGGTTTTCTTCTTACGACAAAGGTGTGCCGCATGACATAGTCATCCCCGAGGGAGGGCTGCAAAATATTCTCGACACTGCGGCGGAAACATACGGACAGCGTGAAGCCATCGTCTTTCAAAATACGCATATTTCCTATAGGGAATTGAAAGAATTAGCTGAAAAACTGGCCGCTTCGCTCCGGCGGCGCGGGGTCAGGCCGGGAGATCGCGTTTCCATCATGCTCCCGAATCTCCCTCAGACATTCATCGCATTCTGGGGTGTCATGAAGGCCGGAGCGGTCGCCGTCATGACGAATCCTCTCTATATGGAATCCGAGCTGACGCATCAGATCAAGGATTCCGGCGCAAAACATCTCATCGCCCTTGATATTTTTTGGCCCAAGATCGCGGCTCTGCGGGAACAGCTCGAACTGGACGTCTGTTATGTGACGCGTGTCCGTGATGCGCTGAAATTCCCCTTGAGCTGGTTACAGCCGTTTTCGGCCCGACGGCAGGGTACATGGGTTCCCGTTCCGTTTGACGGAAAAGAGGTCGTAGCGTGGAAGGACCTTTTCAAAACGACCGAGCGCCTGAGCGTGGAAGTGGCGGATGCTCATGAGACCATCGCCTTGTTGCAGTACACGGGGGGGACCACGGGGCTTTCCAAGGGGGCCATGCTGACCCACGCGAACCTATTGGCCAACCTTACCCAGCTGATGGCGATCATTCAGCAGCCCCCGGAAAAGGAGCATGTGTTTCTGGCCCTGTTGCCTTTGTTCCATGTGTTCGGTTTGACGATTACATTGTTGCTGCCCGCAAGGATGGCCGCACGAGTGGTCCCCATGCCGCGGTATGTCCCCGCCGACATGTTGGAGGCATTCAAAAAGTACCAGTTCACGGCATTCATCGGCGCTCCTTCCGTCTATATTTCCCTGTTGCAGCAGAAAAATCTGGCCCAGTACGATCTGCACCATATCATATTCTGTATTTCGGGATCAGCCCCCATGCCTGTCGAATGGCTGAAGAAATTTGAAGAAGTGACGGGCACGCCCATTACGGAAGGCTTTGGGCTGACCGAGGCTTCGCCCGTTACCCATGCCAACCCCGTGTTTGGGAAGCAGAAGCCGGGTTCCATAGGTGTGCCGGTTCCCGGAACCCTCGCCCGTATTGTCGACACGGAAGACGGTGAAAGGGTTTTGGCTCACAATGAGATCGGGGAGTTGGTCATCAAGGGGCCGCAGGTTATGAAGGGCTATTGGAACCGCCCGGAAGAAACCGCCCGGACCATCCGCGACGGCTGGCTGTACACCGGCGATATCGCCTATATGGATGAAGAAGGTTATTTCTACATTGTCGACCGTAAGAAGGATTTGATCATCGTTGGTGGTTACAACGTCTATCCGCGTGAAATCGATGAAGTCCTCCACACACACCCAAAAATTCGGGAAGCCGTTACCGTGGGCGTTAATCACCGCTCCCGCGGTGAAACCGTCAAGGCGTATATCGTCCCGGAGGAAGGGGCGAATCTGACCGTACCGGAAGTCGTGGCCTTCTGTCGCCAGAAACTGGCTTCCTTCAAGGTGCCTCGCTTGATCGAATTCCGTGAGGAACTGCCGAAGACGATGGTCGGCAAAGTGTTGCGGCGCATCCTGCGGGAAGAGGAGCTGCACAAGAGCGATACGGAACAGGATAAAGAACAGCTTGTCCCCGAAGAAACCTCGAAGGAAGAGGTTTCCGCTCCGGAGGCTGGAATCGGAGAAAAGGAAGCAAAAACGCAGGGCGAACCCGAGAAGACGGACGGAAACGCATGAGACTGCTTCTTCAACGGGTCCGTGAGGGAAAAGTCGCCATTGAAGGTCAGAACGTGGCATCCATCGGCAAGGGCTTGGTTGTCCTCGTTGGTTTTGGCCCGGAGGATACGATTGATCTGCGCGGCGGCAAGCTCTGGAATACGCTGATCGAAAAGATGGTGGGGCTCCGCATTTTTCCTGATGATGAGGGGAAGATGAACAGAGGGATAGAGGAAGCCGGCGGAGAAATCATTCTGGTTTCCCAGTTCACGCTGTACGCGGACTCGCGAAAAGGGCGGCGCCCCTCGTTCCACCTGTCGGCGCCTCCGGGTGTGGCGGAACCGTTGTTTCAGCACTTTGTGGAAGATGTGCGATCCAGGCTGCCGGGACGAGTCCAGCAGGGTGTGTTCGCTGCGGACATGGACGTTTCCCTCACGAATTGGGGGCCGGTGACGATCTTGCTGGACTCAGCGGATTTTTAGCGGATAACAAATACAATAGACAACCAAAAAGGACGGCTCGTTGAAACGCCGTCCTTTTTGTTTTGAGTGATTGGGGGATGTCAGCTGTTACGCTTTGAAAAGCTGGGTGGAGAGATAGCGCTCGCCGGTGTCGGGCAGAACCGTCACAATGCGCTTTCCTTTCCATTCCGGTCTGTTCGCCAGAAGAAGCGCCGCCGCGACGTTGGCGCCGGATGAAATGCCGCAGGAAATGCCCTCTTCCGTCATGACGCGCCGGGCCATCTTGATGGCTTCCAGGCCGGGGATAGGCAGCACTTCGGTCAGCAGGGAACGATCCAGCAACGCGGGAACGAAACCGGCGCCAATGCCTTGAATAAGGTGCGGCCCTGCGGGATTGCCCGAAAGGACGGCCGATTCCGCAGGCTCGACAGCGAACAGCCCCACCGAGGGAAGGTGTTCGCGCAGGTAGCGCCCTGTCCCCGTGATGGTTCCGCCTGTGCCGACGCCCGCAACAAAGGCATCCACCGTTCCGGCGTCCGAGAGGATTTCCGGACCCGTCGTGCGGTAGTGCGCTTCCGCATTATCCGGATTGGAGAACTGATCCAGAAGTACATAGCCTTTCGTGGCGGCCAGCCGCTGGGCTTCCTCAACGGCCCCTCCCATGCCCTTCGCGGCGGGGGTGAGAATGAGTTCCGCCCCAAAACCTCGGAGCAGGGCTTTGCGTTCGTCACTCATGGATTCCGGCATGGTCAGGATAAGCTTGAACCCCATGCATGTGGATACGACCGCCAAGCCGATGCCGGTGTTTCCGCTGGTCGGTTCGACAATGGTTCCGTTCGGCTTGAGAGTGCCCTTTTCGAGAGCCCCCTGAATCATACGGAGGGCGGCACGGTCTTTGATGGAGCCGCCAGGGTTGCGGGATTCGACTTTGACCAGAATCTCTGCGTCAAGACCTGCGGTCAGTTTGGCGAGCCGTATCAGCGGCGTTTTTCCGATGCTCTGCAACAGATCCATAACGTTTCCTTTTGCTTTGAGAGCAGGTTACAGGACGGAATGATATATTTTTTCCAATTCGACACATCGCGCTTCGACGGAGTAGCTTTGCCCTCTGCGAGCGCTGTTCGCTCCCCACAGTTTCCGGCGCTCAGGATCAGAGGCCATTTCCTGTAAGGCTCGCGTTAAGGCTTCCGTATCATCCGGCGGAACCAGCAGCCCATTATTTTGAGCTATTTCAGGAACTCCTCCCACTGTCGCCGCCACTACGGGCAACCCCATGCGGATGGCTTCGAGAAGGGTATTGGGAGCCGAGTCCATATTCTTTGAAGGGAAGACAAATGCATCGGCTATCTGGAGGTAATCGCTGACGCGTTCGGTCTGCCCTATGAGACGGACTTTTTCTCGGATTCCCAGCGTATCGCAGAGAGGAAGCCAGAGATCGGGGTTGGCTCCCACCATGACCAGGTAGGCGTCAAGGCGAGCGGAGGAAAAAGCCTTCAGAAGCGGTTCTATCCCCTTGGCAGGATTATTGTTTCCAACATAGGTAAAGATAAGGGCTTGCTCGGGGATGTCCAGTTCCTGTTTTACGGCGGAGGCGGGGCGCGTGGGAATCACGCGATCATCGGGAATGCCGTTTGGGATGACGTGGATTTTGTGCTTGGGGCAACACCAGCTGATTGCCCGGGCACAGGCTTCCGAATTGGGAAGGAAGGCCTTCATTGAAGGCGAAAGGTAGGGGAGGGGATTACCCGGGCGGTATATGACGCCGCGATGTGCGACACAGGCCAGCTTTCGGTTCCGCCAAAACAGGCCCCACCATGCAACGCGTTTTACAGCCTTATTGTGAAAGGCGTGAACGATGGTCGGCGTATCCGGCGAGGGAAAGAGGCTTTCCACATAGGTACAGTGTTGCGCCGGATCTTCCGGCAACATATTCCAGAGGGGATTGGATGCCGCATTGGGCAATTCCCAGAGCGTCGAATCATGGGGGAGACAGAGCGCCACATCATGGCCCCGTTCGCTCAACCCCTGGGCTTGATAGACTGCTTGGCGTGTACCGCCGCTGCGGTTGCTGGACGAGGTAATGATGATTACGCGCATGACGTCCTCTCTTTCGAAGCGCTGTGTGTGAAAACGCGTTTGCTCAGATAAGATGGCGAAAGATATCGGTATAGGTGTTCCGCATGAGCAGGGCCAGCTTGAGCCGCTGTGCCGCAGTGTCTCCAGGCTTGCGCCGGAAGAGGGAAACGATATGCCCGCTTACGGTCGTAAAGTCCGTATCGCCGCGCTCCCCGAATTTGTCGATATACGATCGCACGAGGAGATCAAAGGCGTTGGCCTGTTCCCGTTCTTTATTGGTATGTGCCTGTTCGTATAGCCCAAGCATGAAACGTTCGAAGAGGAACTCGCCATCGGAGGGGAATGAGCGTTTCAGCCCAAGACGCCAGAGGCCGATGCCCATGGCGCGCAGTTCCCGGATGGCCCGTTTTCTCTGGCGAAAATGCAGTTTCCGTATGCCCAGGAGCTCGAGCTCCTGGGCAAAATCCATACTTTCCAGTATGGCGGAGAAGTTTCCCAGCACCTCTTCCGTCATATCGGGCAGAGAGCCTTGAGAGACTGTTGACACAATCCGCTCCGGAATCAGTCGGAAGGTTTGTCGGAAGAACGTTTGCGCCCCTTAAAGCCGCGGCCGCCTTCGCGCTTGCCTTCCTTGGAGAAGGGCTGGCCTTCGCGTCGGCCGCCTTCTCGGCGAGGACCGTTTTCCCGCGGGCCACGCCGCCCGCCGCCGGTATGGGACTTGGGGGGCCGCGCTGCACCCTCCGATTCCTTACGCGGCGTACCCGCCGGAAGGAATGCAGTGGGGTTGAGGCTCTTCTGGTAACAATCATCAAGAAGCAGCGTCAGCAAATGCCGTTGTTCCGGATCTTCCGCGATGCTTTGCACCAGCGGCTCAAAACGCTTCATGCGTTCACGTTCCAGCCCGTTGAGCTGCCGGAAACGGGCTTCGAGGAGGGCCGTAACCCGCATACCGACCGCATGGGCGACTTCTTCGTCCGTAGGGGCCATGTGTTGGGTGAGCGGTACCTTGAAATACTTGGCGATCCGCTGGAGTTCCATTTTTTCCATGATGTCGACGAGGGAAATGACCACACCGGCGGCTCCGGCGCGCCCGGTGCGTCCCGCCCTGTGGATGTAGGATTCCCTGTCGTCCGGCGGCTCGTAGAGGAACACATGGGAGAGTTCGGGAATGTCAATGCCGCGTGCGGCCACGTCCGTGGCGACGAGGAACCGGATGGTGCCTTTGCGCAGCCGGGAAAGGACATCTTCGCGGCGGCTCTGGGACAGGTCGGCGGACAACTCGTCGGCGTTGAATCCAAAGCCTTGCAATACGGCGGTCACGAAGTGCACCGTAGCCTTGGTATTGCAGAAAATGATGGCGGAGGCCGGGTTTTCGACTTCCAGAATCTTGATCAGCGTGCGATCCTTTTCCATGCTCTTGCATTCGCAATAGAGATGCTGGACTTCCGCCACATGGATCTGCGTCGTGGACAGGGAGAGCATCTGGGGATCGGTCAGGAATTCTCCCGCCAGCTTGAGCACATGGGGCGGATAGGTAGCCGAGAACAGCATCGCATGGATGGACGTTTCGGGCAGATACCGCTGTATTTCTTTCATATCCGGATAGAAGCCGATGGAAAGCATCCGGTCGGCTTCGTCAAAAATCAGAGCGGAAATATGATCAAGGTTGAGCGTGCGCCGCAGGAGATGGTCAAGTACACGGCCTGGCGTCCCCACAACAACGCTGACCCCCTGACGGAGCGCGTCCATCTGCTTGCCGTAGCCGACTCCGCCATAGACGGCGGCCACGGTAAAGCCGCTCCCTTTGAAAAGCGTTTTGGCTTCCTGTTCCACCTGAACGGCAAGCTCGCGGGTCGGAACGAGAATGAGCGCCTGTACGGCGGGCATGGCCGGGTTCAGGCGGGCCATGAGCGGAAGCAGGTAGGTTCCCGTCTTACCGCTGCCCGTACGGGACTGGACCATGAGATCCCTTCCTTCGAGCAGATAGGGGAGAGCGCGGGACTGCACGGGCATAAGGCTGTTCCACCCGGCCTTGGCGCAGGCTGTCTGAAGCAATTGAGGCAGATCGGCGAGGGAGACTTCCGGGAGGGCGTTTTCGGGCTCGTCGACGGAGATGATTTCAGAAGACGTCTGGATGGTGTTGGAGGGGTGAGACTTGGCTTTGGCCTTCTGGGCAGCCGGGGTGGCCTTGGCCTCTTGCATTTGTTCGGTCATGTGATGTCCAAAAGTGAAAAGGTGAAACGAGAACTCCGGGCTCCGGGAACGTCCCTATTTGATAGGTATCGGAAAGCCGAATCGACATAGCACGATGGTTACCCGGTACGGAGCGGAAATTTTCTCAAACAAAAAAACGGCAAAGGCGTTACGAAGGGTTGTCTCGTACGGTCTCCGGCAAGCAGAGCCGACGGCATGTTGGGCAGCCAGTCGAAAAAAGAAAAAGCCAAACCTCAGCAACGCAAGCGAAGAATGATAACAGACCTGCCACACAAGGCAAGATCTGAGAGAGGCCGTTTCGTGGGTATTTTCCGGAGAGCAGAGCTCATGAACGATCTCGGTTCCTATGACACCGCCTCTTCTAAGGGCTTGTTCCACCGCAACGAAGCATATTCACCCCCAACCCATTGGATGGATGAGGGCCGAATGCCGAGTTTCTCCCAGCGGGGAAGCAGGCTCCCCTTATGGCCAGAGAAAAAGCCTTGGCAATATTGGGGGAAGAAGAGTTCATCCGGCGGCAGGAAGCCGTTCAAAGCGAAATGCGAACGGACCGTTTCGAACAGCGCTTCACTTTGGATGATACTGCCGAGTGCCGGGTGGCGAGGCCCCACCAATACGGATTCATCCAGTTCACGCTCCGGGGCGAGGCTCAACCGGATGACGGGGATTCTCCGTGCCCATGCTGAGGCAAGGGCTTTCCCGAGGGTGGTTATGGTCGTGTCCAGTTCCCAGGGCGCATATTGGCCCATCCTCCACCGTTCCGCCAGCGGCGTACCGTCCACGACGAGACAGGGATAAAAACGCAAACAGGAAGGAGAAAACGCAAGGGCCTCTTCCACATCTTCAGAGAAGCGTTGCGGAGTGGAGCCGGGCATACCGGGGAGTAGCTGGATGCCGAGTTTGAGGCCGCTTTCCTTGATCAAACGGCAGCCTTCCCGCGCCCTATCGCCATTGTAGCCGCGTTGCACGTCCAACAGCGCTTCGGTATGGAATGACTGTATTCCCAGCTCAACAAGATCCAGTCCCGCATGGCGCAATGCCTGCAACCGATCCGGGCGGAGCGCATCAGGGCGCGTCGAACACCGGACCCGGCATACGATGCCTTTTTCTTTGGCTTGCATGGCCAAGGCCAGACATTCCATCTGGAGGCGTTCGGGGAGAGCGGTGAACGTACCGCCGTAGAAGGCCAACTCGATGGGGCGAGAGGCCGTCCGCTCCATGTGATGCGTCTCTAACTCGGACAAAAGATTGGCAAGAGCTTGTGGGTATGGTAGGCAATCAGAAGGTCGCGTGTGCCCCGTCTGCTTGTCTTGAGCGCAAAAGAGGCAACGATGTGGGCAGCCTGCAAAAGGCAAAAAGAAAGGGACGATGGCGGGACGCTGTCGCGGAGCTGATGCGCCGGGGTTGCCGACCGGAAAAAGGCACTCGCGCGCATGGCGTCCCGTGGAAGAGTTTTTTTTCATACCTGTTGATTTGTTTGGTATTAGACGATAAGTGTTGGTATACCTTGGCGCTTATCGATTTGTACACAGTGTTTTGTTCAGAGACTATCCCACAGTTCACCGTGGAGGTCGAGCCCGAGGTAAGAAAAAGGAGCCGCTATGCCTGCATCGCAACATGAAAATTGTATTTTTTGTAAAATCGCACGTGGGGAGATCCCTTGCACATCCGTCTTTGAATCCGAAGAGCTGATAGCTTTTCTGGATATCAGCCCCGTCAACAAAGGACATACTCTGCTTGTTCCTAAGGCGCATATGGAAACGCTGTTCGATATGCCCGCTGGTATAGGCGAAACGTTATTTGCTGCTATGAAGCAGGTGGGCTCTGCCGTTATGAAGGCGACGGGTGCGGAAGGTCTGAATGTCGTTCAGAATAACTATTCCGCTGCGGGGCAGCAAGTTCCGCACGTGCACTGGCATCTTATTCCCCGTTTTGCTGATGACGGTTATACGGCGTGGCCGCAGGGAGCATATCAAGATATGCAGGAGATGGCGGCCCTTGCTGATGCCATCCGGGAAAAACTATAACCGACGATTTCAAGGATGAGCAGAAAAGGGTCATATTCTCCCGCTGTAGGCGTGCAATCTTCTTGAACTATAGATAAATAGAGAGTATACTTAGGGACAGGCAAACCTCGTTTCGAGTGATAGTGCGTCTTTGGGGGAAGATGTGTCCGAAAAGGAGCGAGAAAAGTGGTTTTGCCTGTTTTTCTTTACAAAAAAACTGTGTAGGGACCCGATAGGAGCGACGACGGGTTGCACAGGGCGTTGAGAAAAGCATATTTGGGAGTCGGCAACAACGAAGAGTCTCCAGTTCTCCTCAAGAGAGGCCTTTCGTCAAAGGGCATTGCGACGGAATGTCTCGCGGAGGAAACGATACTTGTGGAATGCTCTGGATGCTCGAACATTTTGGGAAGTATGGAGGAACTATGAACAGAGCACTGACCAAAGCGGATATTGTAGAAGCCATTTATGAGAAGACCGACAGAAATCGCGCTGATGTGAAGAACACGGTGGAAATTCTGCTTGGTCTGATGAAGCAGGCCATCAAGAAGGATGATGCCCTCTTGGTGAGCGGATTCGGGAAATTCGAGGCTTACGACAAGGAAGCGCGCAAGGGCCGCAATCCTCAAACGGATGAAACCATTACGCTCCCTCCCCGCAAGGTGGTCGTGTTCCGTCTGTCTCGCAAGTTCCGTGCGGAATTGAACGGCGAGGAAGTTGAAGCCTAGCCCCTTTTAACGTTGAAAGATATGTATGGAGAAGGGAGGGAAAAGTTTTGAAAAAAGCTTTCCCTCCCTTCTCTCGCTCTGCCTGTGCTGAGTACGTCCTTCCCTTTCAAAGGCTTTTGTGCCTGTCCCATCGCTTCCGCATTTCCCGCTTCCCGGCACAGACTGCTTTGGAGGAATACAATGAAGCGCCCTCTCATGCATCATGAGCGGGCGCTTTTGTTATGGGTATGGGCGGTTCAGCTTCGGATCCATCCCTGTACGATTGGGGCATTGAGAAGCTGTTCGGCAATCAGCATGTTTCCCGTTTTTCCCGGATGGAGCCCGTCATCCAGATCGGCGACGTATACGGCGGGGAGCCCTTTGAGAAGATCAAGATAGGCGACACCGAGATCGAGGCAGAGCCCGGCATAGGTTTCGTTCAATTTGTTCAGCCGTTCCAGGTGATCCGGGTTTTTCACCGGGGGAGGCCCCATCATGAGGACCGGAGCTTTCATCTGCGCTTCGGAAAGAATGGCTTGGGCATTTTGGGTGCTTTCCTGCATAGGGACAGCGACATTGCCGTTGGGAGCCGCCATGTCTACGGTGCCGAAACAGAAAATCAAATAGGGCACGGTGGCGTCATTGACACGGGAGCGGTATTCGGAAGCCCAGCGTTCTCGGATTTGAAGGCTCGAATGTTTGCGGACGCCCAGATTGTAGAAGGTGGAAGGCGGGACGGGAAGGCCGGCGCGCTGGGACGCCAATCCGGCGAATCTTCCGATCCAGCCTCCGGCAAGGGTATCGTTGACCCCCAGAGTGATGGAGTCGCCAAAAAAGAAAAATGTTTTCACAGTCCTCTCCTTGTTTCAGCAAACCAGTCTGCATGATTCCTGTGTTTCCTGCCGCAGCAATGCCTCTATCCTTTCTCCGCCACATGCAGGCAGACAATGCCCGAACACAACGGAATATGGTAAATCCGTTTGAAACCCGCCGCGCGCATTTCATCGCTCAAGGCAGCCGCCGAGGGGAATTCGATGATGCTCTTGGCGAGGTAGGCATAGGCACCGGGATCTCCGGAAAGCCTGCCGACGACAGGCAATATCCTTTTCAGATAGAAATTGTAGATGCCGAGCCAGATACGCGTCTTTCCCGTCCCAAATTCCAGGATACAGGCCCGGCCTCTGGGCTTGAGGACTCGCGCCATCTCCGCGAAGGAGGCTGAGCGGGGGGCAATGTTGCGGATGCCGAAAGCCATGGTGAGGCCGTCCATACACGCGTCGGGGAGAGGCAGGGCTCGTGCGTCGGCCCCGACGGAAAGAACGAAGTCTTTGTCTTCTCCCGAAAGCTTCTTTTGCCCATGCACCAGCATGGGAGGGCAAAAGTCCATTGCCAGCACCTGTGCGGCGGGGTGGCGCTTGCGCACCGCTAATGTAACATCCAACGTACCCGCAGCAAGATCGAGAACCCGCTTTCCTTCCGCCTGCCCGGGAAGTACGGCATCGGCAAGGCATTTTCGCCAGCCTTGGTCCAAACCTAGGCTTAAGAGCCTGTTCAGCGGATCATACCATTTGACGATACGGGCGAAGAGCCCCGAAACTTTTGCCGCGTGTGCGTCGGTCGCCGTTCCGGTTTTTTCTTCAAGTAGTTCTTGAGAGTTTTCAGCGTTCACTGGTGTCATCCTGTGTCGCGTTGTCTTCCAGCGTATCGAGAACAATCTTGTAGATGGCGGGGAAATGTTCCGCAAAGTTGCTCGGAGAAATACGCTGGGTTTCGATGAATTTGACGATGATTTCTTTCGTAACCTGCAACGCTTCTTTATTTTCTTTACCCATGAGTACCCCTCACGGTTCAGTGTCGGAAAACCCGTCCGTTGGGGAATGGCCTTGACCACAATGGACAAAACCGGACGGGGAAAACAGGAAGAAACAGGCCATGCTCCTCCCCGTTTTTTTCATACATATCACGTAAGCGTATTCCGGTCGAGCGCTGTAGCCTCCACCAGGTCGGCAAAAGTCCGCATATGGCATGGGGCCGTATCAATAGTGTTGATTTCTACCGCAACTGAGATGGCAAAGGAAGAGGCGTCTTCCTTTTGGGGAAGACGCCTCAATACCAAAGATGTTGCGGTGAATTATTCGAAGGTTTCCGTGCCGGTGTTCAGCTCACTGACATCCTCATTCTCCGCGAAAGGCTCCGTATTCAGATCCCCTTCAAGCTTGGAAACGAGCAGGGCACCCGTGGCATCGCCGAGGACGTTGATGGAGGTGCGGATCATATCGAGCACACGGTCGATGCCAGCGATCAGGGCCAATGCTTCCAGCGGGATGCTGATCTGGGTGAAGACGAGGCTGACCATGATAAGGCCAGCCCCGGGGACGCCGGCTGTGCCGATCGAGGCGAGAAGCCCCATGAGCATGACGGTAAGCTGGTCGCTCAAGGTCAGCGGGATGCCATACACTTCGGCGGCGAAAACAGCCGCGACGCCCATATAAATGGCGGTGCCGTCCATATTGATGGTATTGCCGAGCGGGATGGAGAAGCTGGCAACGCCCTTGGAGGCCCCGAGGCGACGTACGGATTGCAAGTTGGCGGGAAGGGCCGCCGCGCTGGAGCAGGTCGTAAAGGCGATGAGCCACGGTTCGAAAACGCCGCGGAAGAACGTGGGAAGCGGGATACGGACCACATATTTGACCAGCGGGCTGTAACAGATGATGACGTGCAGGACGGACGCGATGGCCGAGACGAGGATGAGCTTGCCGAGAGGCAGGAGCACCTTGAGGCCATGCTGGCTGACGGTGTAGGAAATGAGGCCGAACACGCCGATGGGGGCATACATCATGACCATATTGGTCATGCGGATCATCACGTCGCCGATGAGTTCAAAAATACGGAGCAGCGGTTTGCCCGTTTCGCCGAGGGAGCTCAGGGCAAAGCCGAAAATAACGGCAAAGAAGATGACCTGCAGCATGTTGCCCTTGGCGAGGGCATCTATGGGATTCATAGGCACGATGTTGAGCAGGGTCTGGATCAGGCTGGGCGGCGTGATCTGCTTTGCCTCCAAGCCTTTTGTGGAAAGATCCAGCCCAATGCCGGGCTGCATGATGTTGGCGAGGAACAAACCGATGGCCACGGCCACGCCCGTGGTGAGGAAGTAGTAGACGAGCGTTTTGGTGGCGACGCGCCCCAGTTTGCTCAGGTCATGGATGCCCGCGGCCCCTGCAATAATCGTGGCAAGGACCAGAGGCACGACCACCATGCGGATCAGGGTGATGAAAAGCTGCCCGAACGGGCGCAGGTAGGCGGCGGTAAACTCGGCGGAAGTCATGCTCCCGACGATGACGCCAAGGACAAGCCCGATGACCATCTGCACCGGAAGGCTCATTTTGGAATGTTTCTTTGACATAATCTCCTCCCCTCATACGATTGATGTAGTCAAAACGGCTGCCTATAAAGGGGCAACCAAGGTACGGCTCTACGGTCATAGACAATTGTGGCGCAAAGGACAAGAACTAATTGTTTTTCTATTTATTAAATAAAGTAACTAGGTTGAAAGATTGTAAATCGGTATTCCATACACAATATGCCGCGGACGGAGAGGTGATCTGACCAAAAGGGAAAAGGAGCTCGTCCGGCAGGGTTGACAAGGACACGCAAACAGGCTCAAAAAAGAACCATGCAAAAAGAAGCCTTCATCCGGTGCGTTCCTGGATGGTATCGGTGCTTCTTCAAGCTTTTATCCGAACGGAGACGATATGAGCACAGGACAGATGGACAATAAGACCTATGACGTCATTTTTGTCGCTCGCAAGAATGCGGAAAACAAGAATGCGGGAATGATTGCGGAAAATGTGGACAAGGCAACCGCCATTCGCTTCGCCCAAAGATATTGCCACCGTAACGAAGATAACGAAGGCGTGATGATCGCCTATCACGGAACGACGGTTCAGCCGGAAGGCTCGGAATGGTGGTTCCACTAGGAACTGCTGCTTCACAGAAAGAGACAAAGACAGCCCGGAATCCTTTCGGGCTGTCTTTGTTTTGCCGTGCGTATGCTGCGGGCGTTGAGGCGGCGGATGGAGTTATTTCAACGCGGCCTGCGCAATGGCGGGGACACTTTCAACCAGCAGCGTCGTCACCTTTTCGGCGTTTTGCTTGAAGACGAGAGACACTTCCTCCCAGCTGACCGGGGCTTCGTCCTCCTTCCAACAATCGTAGTCCGTGGACATCGCCACGGCGGCATAAGGGATGCCCGCTTCATTGGCAAGCGCCGTTTCCGTGGAAACGGACATGTTGATGACATCGGCCCCCCACATCCGGAACATGCGGGATTCCGCCTTGGTGGAGAAGCGGGGGCCTTCGATGGTGACGACGGTTCCGGTGGGATGGAAAGGGAAATCGTTTTTGCGGCAGCCATCGATCAGAATTTGGCGAAGAGTGGCGTCGAACGGTTCGGCCATGGGCGCATGGACGGGCTGGCCCGGCTTGAAATAATCGTGGAACGTCATTTTCCGCTGTTTGGTGAAGTCGATGAACTGATCGAGGATGACGAGATCGCCGCGCCGGATTTCCTTCCGGAGGGAACCGGTCGCCGTCGTTGCGAGGATGTGCGTGCATCCGGCATCTTTGAGTGCCTGGATGTTAGCCCGGTAATTGACTGAAGAGGGCGCAATCGTATGGCTGCGCCCATGACGCGCCAATACGGCCACGGGAATGCCCGCGATTTCGCCTTCCCGGAGCGGCGAGGACGGCTCGCCCCATACCGTGCCGGTAAATGTGTCCCGCGCGTTGGTAAAAATGTTCAGGTTATCGAGGCCGCTGCCGCCGATGATGCCTATTTTGATGCCCATGATCAGTCCTTTGTCGTGTTCAGGGAAAGAATGAGGTTGAGGGTGGAGGCGATGCTTTCACCGTACGCGAAAACACCTTCGTTATGCCCGGCCGTTACAAAGATTCCTTCGGAAGGAGAAAGCTCTTCCGTGATCAAGCGTGCCACTTCGCGGGAAAGGGCGGGGGTTCCGTAGGCGACGGATTCCGGAGTCCGGGGGAAGCCTTCCGCCAGCAGGGACGTAAAGAGGAATGGGCTGTGGATGTGGATGACGCAGCGCGCTTTGTTGGCCGCGCCATAAACGGCCCCGTGCGTCATGGACTCCGAAGAGGCTTGGACGGGGCCGAAGGATGCCACGGTATTTTTGAGAGGGTCAAACGCGCGGACGAGGCTGTAACCTTGTTTTCCCAGAAGGCGGCTGGAGCCCGTTCCGCTCCCGCTGATGAGAAACAGGTTCCCCGCCAGCCGCAAAGAGACGTTCCCGTAACCGATGCCGGAAGGGTAAACGCCGATGAGCCCCGCGTCATGAAGCGTCGTGCGCGCCGCATCCAGTTCGGGAAAAAGCGTCAGCGCATCAAGCGCCGTTTCGCGTATTCCAGCGGGCAAGGTACGGAGGGACGTCTCGACGTCTCCCCTTGTATGGCTCGCTTGGTACTTGACGACGCCGTCAATCGGCTCAGCTGCCATGGCGTGCCGTTCCTGCGGATTCGGGATACAGGGAGTCGATGCCTTCTTGAGTAGCCTGACAGACGCCGCGTTCGGAAATGAGCCCTGTGATGAGCCTATTCGGGGTGACGTCGAACGCCCAGTTCCGGGCGGGGGTTTCGTCCGGACAAATCTGAACGTCAAGCACGCTGCCGTCGGGCGTTTTCCCGCTCATGATGCGGACTTCCGCAGCTCCGCGTTCTTCAATGGGGATTTCCGCCACGCCGTCATCAAGGGAAAAGTCGAACGTCGAGGAGGGGAGCGCCACATAAAAAGGAACGCCGTTGTCGTGCGCCGCCAGTGCCTTGAGATAGGTACCGATCTTGTTGGCGGCGTCGCCCCTGCGGGTAACCCGGTCCGCGCCGACGATGACGATGTCCACCTGCCCGTGCTGCATGAGATGCCCGCCCGCATTGTCCGCGATCAGCGCATGGGGCACGCCGTGCCGGGAGAGCTCCCACGCCGTGAGGCTTGCACCTTGGTTACGGGGACGGGTTTCGTCGACCCACACATGCACGGGAAGTCCCGCGTTGTGCGCCGCGTACACGGGAGACAAGGCCGACCCGTAGTCCACGAAGGCCAGCCAGCCCGCGTTGCAATGCGTCAGGATGTTGACGGGGGCTCCGTTCGCTTTCTTCGCCGCCAGCGCTTCGAGCAGCGTTTTTCCGTGTTCGCCGATGCGCTTGCACGCCTCGGCGTCTTCGTCGGCGATGGCTTGGGCTGTAACTTTGGCGATATGCCGCTTTTCTTCCGGGGAACTTCCCCGCGTCATGGCGGCGAGCTGGCGGTCAACGGCCCATGCCAGATTGGAGGCCGTGGGGCGGGTTCGCTTCAAGGCGGTTGCGGCTTCGGACATGAACGTGTCGAAAGCTTCAGTGTCCTTCGCGGGAGCTTCGCAGGCGGCAAGCCACATGCCGTATCCGGCTGTTGCGCCGATGAGCCCCGCACCTCGGACGAGCATGTTCCGGATGGCGTCACAAAGCGCACTGAACGACGTGATCGTCGCTGTCTCGAAACGATGGGGCAACACATGCTGGTCAATGACATGCAGGCGATCCGCCTCATCAAGCCAGATCGTCCGATACGCTTTCCCGTCTATGTTCACTTCCTTAGTCTCCCTATCGGATATTTTTATGTCTCATACCCGTAGGGTGGAAGGAATGTCCAGAGGCGGACAGTGCGGGGAAAGAGGGTTTTGTTGCGGCGGAGCGGTCAGTGTGGGGGACGGAAACTTCTTGCACCAGAGCGGTGGCCGATCCGCCGTGTGCCCCGTTGGTGTTTGAGCAGGCATGGAAAAGAGCGGGAAGAGTTTTCCTCTCCCCGCTCTTTGGGTCAGCGTGCAGGACGCTCAGGCAGGCAAGGGAACATACCGCTCAAGCGAGATCTCAGGGTTCTGGAATACGGATTCGGGACACGCCGGACGGCCGGGGACGCCCCATGCCTGAAGCTGATGGAGCGCCATGTCCACCAACGTGTCCAGCCGCGACAGCAACAGGGGGCTCAGCGTGTTTCCATAGGTCATGTCCAGAGGCTGGGCTCCGATCAGCCGGATTTCCTCCGGGAGGCAGTCCTTCAGCTCCGCAAGGGCCAGCACTTCGGAAAAGCTGTTCTGGTGTAGGCTCATCTTGTGCGCGCTCAAATAGGCCGGGATGCCTGTGCTGTCCTTCTCGACGGTGGTCCCCGGCTGGAGCCCGAAGTCCACGGCGTCCAGCAACAGCAGGCGCGTGGCCCGCTCCACGAAGGCCAGCAAGGGGTGTCCCTGTGTTCCGGCATCCACTATTTCCACGTTGTCGGGAAAGGCATACCGTGAATAGAGCCGTTCCGCGACCCGGACGCCGAAGCCTTCATCCCCATAGAGGATATTGCCAAGCCCCAATACGACGATCCGTTCCATGATCAGCCTCCCTTTCCTGAGCGCAGCAGCCGGAATCCGCTGAACATGGTCGAGACGAGCGTGGACTTGCCCATGATTTCTTCACGGATGACCATATACAAATGAATGATGATGAAGCACATGAGGAACAGCATACCCAAGCGGTGGTAGCTGTGCAGATCCCGCCCACTGTCGCCGATCCAGTAAATGAAGTCCACTACCAGATGGAACGGCTGGAGGATGACCGAGTCGGACGATTGGACGTACATGCCGAAGCCCGTCAGGATCATGATGATGAGCAGGTTGATGCAGGTCATCATGCCGAGCTGGGCCAGCGGATTGTGCCCGATGTGCTCGCGCGGGGTCCTGTCGAGAAACAGGTACCAGCGGAAGTCCGACAGCAGGTCCAGCCACCAGCTTTTTCTCCAGAACGGAATGATGAAAACCTGTCTGGAGTATTTGTTGCCGAAGAACGCGAAGATGATGCGCCAAAGCAGGCCGATGGCGATGATGAACCCCGCGATGAAGTGGGCCATGCGGGTATAGCCCATGTAAAAGAGATAGGTCGGGTCGCCGTCCAGCGAATGCCACGGCTTGCCGATGATGTACCCCGTAGGGATAAGCACGAGAAACGAGAGCACCATGCTCCAGTGCCAGATGCGGATCGGCAGCTGGAAGACATAGATGGGTTTCCCTTCCTGAATAGGTTCGTTCATGGCGTTCTCCTTAGTCCATATGGACCGTCAGCAGTTCGCTGCCGTCCGGCCCCAAGACGTGCGTCGCACAGGCAAGGCAGGGATCGAAGCTGTGGAGCGTACGCAAGATTTCCAGCGGCTGCTTGGGCACATCCATCTTCGTGCCGAGCAGGGCGGCCTCATACGGGCCGAGCTGGCCGCCGTCGCTGCGCGGTGCGGCGTTCCATGTGGTCGGGACGACACACTGGTAGACGTCCACCTTTTTGTTTTTGATGACCGTCCAGTGGCCGAGCGCGCCGCGGGGGGCCTCGGTGAAGCCGACGCCGCGGGCTTCCTGGGGCCATGTGTCGGGATCCCACTTGTTGGTGAAGACGGCGGTGCTGTCGCCGTTCTTGAGGTTCGTTATGAGCTTGTCGAAGAAGACCTGCATGGTGTCGGCCGCCCAATGCGCTTCCTGTGCTCTGGTGAGGATGCGGCCCATAGTCGATTGCAGCGACGTGACGGGCGCCCCGATCCGGGCACACAGATCGTCGACGCGGGCGACGATGTCCGGCTGCTTGAGCTGGTAGGCGATAAGCGTCCTTGCCAGCGGCCCCACTTCCATCATGTTGCCGCGCCAGCGGGGAGTCTTGATCCACGAATAGGGCGCGTTTTCATCAAGCTGCTTGATGTCCGTCCTGCTCCCCTTGGTGGCGGGTCCAAGCTCGAAGTGAGGCACGGTTTCGCCCTGATAGGGATGCAGGGAGGTAACGCCCTTGGGATACGTGTACCACGAGCGCCCGACTTCTTCACGGATCTGATCCTCGTCGGACAGGTCGACGGGCAACACTTCATTGAAGTTGCCGTTGATGATTGCCCCGCCGGGGATGAGCAGGCTTTTTTGCGAGTAGTCGTTGGCGATGGACGGAAACGCCCCATACGCCAGCAGCGACTGGTTGGAGAGGCCCGTGCCGAGGTGCAGCCACTCCGGATAGAACTTGGCGAGGGCGATGCTGTCGGGGACGAGCACCTGCGCCGAGAATTCACGGCAGCGCTTGATGATCGACAGGACGAGCTCTAGGCGTTCCATGTTGATGACGTCGGCCCCGCCCTTGCCATTGATGTTGAGGGCCAGAGGCACGCCTCCCACCAACCAGTTGGGGTGGGGGTTCTTGCCGCCGAAGACGGTATGGATCTGGACGACGTCTTTCTGGAAGTCGAGAGCCTCAATATAGTGGGCCACCAGCATGAGGTTGGCCTCGGGCGGGAACTTGTAGCCGGGATGCCCCCAATAGCCGTTCTTGAAGATGCCGAGCTGACCGGTGGAGATGATGCGGACCAGCTTTTCCTTTACGGAGGCGAAATAGCCCGGAGAGGATTGCGGCCACGGGGAAAGGCTTTGGGCAAGCCTGGACGTTTCCTTGGGATCGGCCTTGGAAGCGGAAACCACGTCGATCCAGTCCAGCCCGCCGAGCTGGTAGAAGTGCACCAGGTGGTCATGGTACCACAAGGCCAGCTGCATCAGGTTGCGGATGATATTCGCGTTGTCGGGGATGTCGATCTTGAGCGCGTCCTCAATGGCATGGACGGAGGCGAGTGCGTGCGTGCCCGTGCAGACGCCGCAGATGCGTTCCACAAAAGCCCATATGTCGCGGGGGTCACGGTCTTTGACGATGATTTCCAGCCCCCGGAACATGGTCCCGCAGGAGACGGCGTTGGTGATCACGTTGTCGTCGTTGATGTTCACCTCGCACCTGAGATGTCCCTCGATGCGCGTAACCGGGTCGACGACAAGACGCCGCCCCGAGTCGTTAACGGTGTATCCCTGCGTTGTGTATTCGTAGGCCATGATCAGTTCCTTTCAGAAGGGGTGGAATCGTTGGAAGCGGTTTTTTCAGCCTGTGCGGTCTTGGTTTCCTTGGAGCAATCGCCGTCCTTGCCGTAGCGGTGCTTGAGGTGCACGGCGGTACTGATGGCCGCGTGCGTCACCACGCCGGCACCGATGCCGGCGACGGCGGCCACGCCCACGGTTTCGGCAGTCGTGTTGGTTCCGAATTGGGGAATGTTGGTGATGCGGCTGTAGAAGGAACCGTGATCCCAGAAGTTCTGTTCGGCACAGCCGATGCAGCCGTGGCCGGACTGGATGGGATAGGAAACCCCGTTGTTCCACCGGGTGACGGGGCACGCATTGTAGGTCGTCGGCCCCTTGCACCCCATTTTATAGAGGCAGTAGCCGAGGCTCGCCGCGGCGTCGTCCCAAGATTCCACAAACTGGCCCGCGTCGAAGTGGGCGCGGCGTACGCATTGGTCGTGCACGCGTTTGCCGTAAAAGACCTCTGGGCGTCCCTGAGAGTCGAGTTTTGGGATTTGATCATAGGTCAGGATGTAGGCGACGATGTTGCTCATAACGTCCGGGATGGCGGGGCAGCCCGGGACCTTGATGATCGGCTTGTCGTGAATGACTTTGTGGATAGGGGTCGCCTGAGTCGGATTGGGGCGGGCAGCCTGCACGCATCCCCATGAGGCGCAGGTCCCCCATGCGACGATGGCCTTGGCTCCGGCGGCTCCGCGCTGGAGTTTGTCCATGAAGGGACGCCCTCCGTCGATACAGTACATGCCTTCTTCGCCAAGAGGCGGATTGCCTTCCACCGCGAGGATATAGCGCCCCTTGTAGGTGCTGATGGCTTCTTCGAAACATTCCATAGCCTGATCGCCCGCCGCCGCCATGATGGTGTCCTGATAGTCCAGCGCGATCATGGAAAGGATGATGTCGGAAGCCAAAGGATGCGCCGAGCGGATAAAGGATTCCGTGCAGCAGGAGCACGAAAGGCCGTTGATCCAGAGAACGGGCAGATAGGGTTTGGTTTCCATAGCGTGGGCGATTTCGAGGTGGCCCATTGGGCCAAGACCCAAGGCAACCGCCGCCATAGAGCAGAATTTCAGGAAATCACGTCGACAGATGCCTCTGCGACGCAGCACTTCGTACTGGGTTTCCTCTGGGTTGAACATGGATACATCCTTCTTTGGGTCAGCGTTGTGTTCAAGACGGGTCCTTGGCAAGAGACACATCCGTACGGACGGCTTCTTTTTATGCCGTACCTGTTTCACACTGAAGCCTTTTCGGGGATGTCCGTCAACCGCATGATAGCTGTATCCCTATGATAAATGCGGGATTGGAGGCGTTGAGGCGTTAGAATGTGCCGAGAAAACAAAAAAGGCATACCGTTTTTTCCGGTATGCCTTTTTCCTGACGAGAGAAGGGGAAGGGTTAGCGCGCACCCTTGGGGAAGAGCACCACGCCGATGGTCTTGAGGATGATCCGGACGTCCAGCAGGATGGACATGTTTTTGGCGTAGTAGAGGTCATACTCCAGCTTGCGGCGGGAATCCTCGACGGAGGAGCCGTAAGGGTAACACACCTGAGCCCAGCCGGTGACGCCGGGCTTGACCGCGTGGCGTAGGCTGTAGAAGGGGATTTCCTTCTCCAGTTCCTTGACGAATTCAGGGCGTTCCGGGCGAGGTCCGATGAGGCTCATTTCCCCTTTGAGCACGTTCCACAACTGGGGCAATTCGTCGATGCGGGTCTTGCGGATGATTTTCCCCACCTTGGTGACGCGCGGGTCGGATTTCATGGCCCAGACAGCACCGTTTTTCTCGGCGTCGGTACGCATGGAGCGGAATTTGTAGACGGTGAAATCCTGCCCGAACAGGCCCACGCGGCGCTGCCGGTAAATGACGGGGCCGGGAGATTCCACACGGATGGCAATGGCGGTGAGAAGCATGATGGGCGATGTGCAGATCAGCAGGCCGAGCGTGGCGAACAGGTCGAAAGCCCGCTTGAGGCGGCGCAGGGAACCTCGGGTATTGAGCGAAAAGCCTTCTTCCGTGAGCAACCATTCGGAGCTGATCTGTGAGACGGGGAGCCGGTGCACCATATGTTCGCAGAAGGAGCGGACATCGACGATCATCTGCCCGTGCAGTTTGGCATGTAGCAGTTCGGTAGCGATGTCTTCGTCGATGGGGGCGTCGGGCAGCAAGACAATCATGGTGACGTTCTGCTGTTTGGCGATTTCCTCAACTTGCATGGGGGTGCCAAGATAGGGGATTTCCCTGTCGTTATCGCAGTCGCCCACATAACCGACGATGTCGGCGTCGGTCAGGGATTCGGAAATGGTCTGGCGTACCTTCCCGGCACGGTCGGTCCCGATGAGCAGGATTCTGGCTTTATGCACAAAGCGGCCGATGTGCTTGTAATAGAGCGCACGCCAGCCAAGGCAGAACAAAAGGCACAAGCTGAAGAGCAGCAGCAGTGTCCTGCGATCGAAACGCCAGTGCTGGAACGCATAAAATGCGGAGGCGGAAGCGATGGCGCCAAGGAAGAAGGCTATGAGGACCCGGCCTGTGGTGTCCTTGAAATCTTCAGCCCCGACGTTATAGGCATCCAGCACGTAAAAGAAGAAAAGATAGGAGACGACGGTAAACAGCGACGCCCCTGTGTAGTCGTCCAGAACGGAAAGATCCGCAGGCAGCATAAACCATCCGGTAATGCTGAGCGCCGCAAGGATGCAGACGGCATCCAGAACTTTGAACAGCCCTTTGCGATAACCGCTGATAAGCAAGGGAAACCTCCAGTGAATCCTCGTTACGAAACCAACTTCATGACGCTGAGGATAAGATCGGCAGCCTTGCGGGCATCCAGTTCTGTTTCCGCAATGAACCTTCCTTCCTTCCCCATACGGGCCGTCAGAGCGCTATCCTCCAAAAACGACTCCAACGCCTTTGCCAAGGCCTCGGGGGTCCGTACAGGCACGAGAAAACCATTCTTCCCATCGACGACCACGTCCCGGCATCCGGGAACATCGGTTGCCACGATGGGACGTCCCATGCTCATGGCTTCCATGAGCGAACACGGCAAGCCCTCCCGCCAGGAGGGGAGAACGACAACATTCGCCTGCCCGACATAGGGGCGCACATCACGCGTGACGCCGAGGTATTCGAGAATACCTTCCCGTTCCCATCCCTTGACCGTTTCAAGAGGGACTCCGCCCCTGGAGCTTTCGGGAGCACCCAAGAGCTGGAGACGGGCATTGGGGTACCGTTTCTTTACCAGACGGGCCGCTTCCGCATATTCATACAATCCCTTGGCTTCAAGAAGCCTTCCCACAAGAAGGAATGTAAGGGGGGCTTCGGGAAGAGGTGCCACGGCAAACTTGTCCGTGTCCACTCCCGTACCTTTGGTCATGACGACATGGGCACCGCGCGGCAGGCAATGCCAATCCCGAAACGTCTGGACATCGTCCGTATTCTGAAAGAACACGGCATCGCTAAAAGAAAGCGAAATACGATAGAGGGAGGAGGCCAGATACGTGAGCATCTTTTTTACTGGGGTGTTGGCCTCAAACATATACCCGAGCCCCGTAATCATGGCGTAGCGGGATCGGATGCCCGCCAAAGCTGCCATCGGAATACCGTAAATGACCGACTTGATGGTGGACGCATACAGGATATCGGCGCGTTCCTCACGGAAGATCCTGTACAGGGCAAGGCAGGTCTTCAAATCATGGACTGGATTCAGCCCCTTGTTGTCCAAAGGATAGTTGCGGATACTCGCCCCAAACCCCTTGAGGGTGGCTTCGGCTTCGGAATCGCCCGCAGGGACGAGGCACGTTACCTGATGCCCTTCTTCCTGTAGGCGGGAGATGAGCACACTCCAAAAGCTGACCAGAAAACTGGCCCTATTATTCATAATAATGATGTTCATGGCGGAAGAGTATAGCAGTGCGCCGAAGAGAAAGGAAGAGGGATAGGGGGCTTTCCCGCAGGAGGGAAAGGATCAGGTCCGTTTTTTGGGCTGTGCCGCCTGCTGGAAGAGGCGCCCGCGTACGACTGATGTTTGGCCGAACTTGTCTTGGAGCTCGTCCATGACCTTGTCCAGTTTGGTGCGGCGTTCTTCGTTGGATTGACTGTCCTTTCCGATGGCAGGGAACCGCAATTGGTGCGGCGGGCTGTCGAAACCGGAGACGCCTACACCGATGAGCCGGATTTTCTCCTCAAGACGCATGTGATCGAGCAGATCACACGCTGTTTCATAAATGGTTTCCGTAGCGCTGGTCGGGGCATCAAGCGTGATCCTGCGGGTCATGATCCGAAAATCTGCATACTTGATTTTGAGCGTGATCACGCGGCCCTGAAGCCTTTGTTTCCGCAATGTGCGTCCTATCCGATCCGCATGGCGGAAAAGCCAGCTCTTGAGGAAGCCTATATCGCGGGTGTCGATGTCAAACGTCGTTTCGGCGCTTTCTGATTTGGGAGGCGTATAGGGTTCCACTTCGCGAGGGTCAATGCCTTGCGCCCGTTCGTAGAGGGTTATGCCGGCTTTTCCAAAACGGCGCTCCCAAAACACTTTGGGATAACGGGGGACATCGCCTGCAGTGCGGATGGCAAGACATTGGAGCTCTCTGACCATTGTTTTTCCCACACCCGGTATTTGTTCCACAGGAAGCGACTGAAGGAAGGCGGCCAGTTTATCTGGGTAAAGGATACTGAGCCCATCAGGTTTGTTCAGATCGGAAGCTATTTTGGCAAGAAATTTGACGGGGGCCAGTCCGATGGAACAGGTCAATCCTCCGGTTACTTCCTTCACTTCGCGTTTGATGCGCCGGGCCATGTCTTCCACAGGGCCAAAGAGCCGTTCCAGCCCCGTCGCGTCAAGATAGGCTTCATCGACGGACGCTTTTTCGACTCGGGGGGAATACGAGCGCAAGACATCAATGACGGTTCGGGAAACCTCGGCATAGCGTGCCATACGCACGGGAACGAGGATAGCATGAGGGCAGAGCTGCAATGCCTGTGCTATGGGCATTGCGGAATGGACGCCGAACTTCCGGATTTCGTAGGAAGCCGCACTGACGACTCCCCTGGGACCGCCTCCGCCAACGATGACCGGTTTGCCGCGCAGTTCAGGATGGTCTTTCTGTTCAATGGAAGCGTAAAATGCGTCCATGTCCACATGCATAAACCATTTCTGCATATATCAAGTTGTCCTTACAGTATTTATTTTTCAGATTCGTTTTGCGTCGTTTCTTTTTGCTAACCTATTGCTAACCAGAGTTTTTTTTCAAGCAAGGTTAGCTCTCTCCCCCCATCCCCTCTCACAAAAAAAGCACGCCCACAAGAGTCCTTTGGGCGAAGTCTACAGCCGTTCCCTTTGCGGGTCCTTCCGGGCTGGCGAAGAAAACAACGGCGGTTCGACCCCATACTGTGGCCGCGACTTGCGAAATGAACTCCCCGAAATAACGAGATGTTTTCTGGGAATGTTAGCTGCTGCCTAAAATGTTGGCATATTTATTTCAAATAAAAATTAAGGTGTTATAATGAAAAAGAACAAATATGCCGGGCAGGTCAAAAAGCGGTGTGAGGCCGAAACGCTCAACGCCTCAGAGAAAAATATGCTTGCAAAGGTAGAGCAGGATCGGACGCTCCGCCAGTCGCTCTACCATCCCATAAGGGTGAAGGCCCCCGACATCCCCGTGGATGAGCTGATCGCATACCTGCAAGAGAACGGCATCGGTGACGCCAAGCTCTACAACAGATTGCACCGTGGTCTGATCGTTTACGTCAAGCATTGGGAGCGCTTCCTCGTCTGGAATGGACACCACTGGCGTGAGGATGACTGGAATGAAGCTCACCAGGCGATTGAGAATGTGTGTGAAAATTACTTGAAGGCCGCAGACGAAAAGCAACGGGAGGCCGATTCGTTTTCCGATGAAGAAAAGGACTTGAGGAAAAAGATACAGGGCATAGCCGACAAGGGATACCGCCGGGTGGATCGGCTCCGAAGCAAGACAGGACAGGATGATCTGCTGGTCATGACGCGGAGGACACGCCAGCCCCTGTTGATCATGCCGGACTTCATCGACAAGCAGTATTACTCCCTGCCTTGTCCGAACGGCGTTGTTGATCTTCGCACGGGAGATCTTCGGGATGGGCGCCCGGAGGATTACCTGCTGAATGCCTGCCTGACCGAGTACGCGCCGGACATGCTGGAGCTTGAAGACCCCTGCCCGGAGACGAACGCTTTTCTGCTCCGGAGCATGGACGGCAACCAGCGGCTTGTCGATTTCATCTGGCGGCTCCTCGGCTACGGCCTGATCCGCGACCGCAAGGAGCATGTGTTCATCATTTTTTGGGGCGAGCATGGGCGAAACGGCAAGGATACCCTGATCAAGCTGGTGACGCACGTCCTCGGCATGGCGCTGTCCGGCGACGTGCAGGTTGAAATGTTCCTCCAGCAGCAACAGGCGAAGAACAGTTCTTCTCCTACCCCGGACGTGCTGGCCCTGCGCGGCATGAGCATAGCGTGGATCAACGAGGCCGAGGACGGGCAGAAATTCGCCCTGGCGAAGCTCAAGAAGCTCACAGGCGGCGGTTTCATCACGGCCCGCGGCCTGATGGACAAGCAGATGACCTCGTGGCTCCAGACGCACCTCCCGATCATGACCACCAACGAACTGCCGAAGGCAAAGGCGGACGATGCCGCCTTCTGGAGCCGTGCCCACATCGTCAAATGGGGGTTGTCCTTCGTGGAGGATCCGCAACAGCCGTGGGAGCGTCAGGCGGACAAAAATCTCGACGAGAAGATTCAGGCCGAGGCCAAGGGGGTGCTCGTCCGCATGGTGCAGGGGGCGATGGAGTACCTGCGCGACGGGGGACTGAACGTGCCGCCGGAGGTGAAGGGGTGGACGCAGGATCAGCGGTCGAGTTGGGACGATCTCGGTCAGTTCATCGAAGAGTGCTGCATCACGGAGGCGCATCAGGAGGACAAGACCAAGTACACCTTGAGGGTACACGGAAGCGATCTCCATGAGGCGTTCTGTATATGGTATGCCGAGAACAAGGACAAACGCTATTCCATTTCAGCAAAGGCATTTGCCATCATGTTGAATAAAAAGGACATTGCCATGATCCGGAGTGCGGGCACACGGAGGCTCGGAATTGATCTGACGCCCGCGTGGAAAGACAGGCTGGAAGAGAAACGCCGCGAGGAAGAGGCGCGCAAGGAAAAGAATCTGTACAAAACTGTACGAGATAAAAACTTGTAATATGCGAGAATAGAATACTTTTCTTTCATTTGAACAGATGAACAGATTACCCGCTGAAAAGCAAAACGAAACGGAAAGAGAATAAGGTGCGGAAAGGAGTTCCAAGATGATATGCCCCGTATGCGGTGGAGATGAGCTTCTCTCCGAACGTCTTCACCTGTTTCCCTACGAATGGTTCGGACACGAAACGATGCTCGAAGCATATGGAGAGCTTTGTCCCGTATGCGGTGAAATGGTGTTGGCGAAGGGAAGTCCCGATTTGCTTGAGGCACAGTCGAGAGCTTTCAGGAAAAAGGTACGGGAAGAGATCCCTTTGCCTGAGGACGTCGCCTCCATGCGGGAACGACTTGCCCTGACTCCGGAGAAGGCCGATGAGCTGTTCGGTTTAGAAGACGGCTCGTTCGCTCGTTATGAACACGGTGAGGAAAAGGTTCCTTTCGTTGTATTTCAGCTTTTATGGCTGTTGGGCAAGTATCCACATCTGATTGGTGAGTTACGGGGAGGTGAGTAGGATATGGCTTCTGCTCTGAAAGGAGATGTTCCCTTTGATGCGGGGATGATTGCTCTGTACCGCAATAACCTGGAAATGGCCGTAAAAAAGTTCAATCAATATCTTGAAGAGAAAGACTTTGAAATGCTGGCTGCCAGTTTCCGGCAGGTGGCCGAAGCCCACGGGATCGAAGATGTCGGACTGGACGAGCGGGAACTTCGCAAGATTTTTGAGATACTGATGGGGATTGCCAATATGCTGGATGCGAGCCTTGTCTTTAAGCCGAAAAAAGTTCCTTCGCCATGAACGGCTTGCCAAACATGAAAAACGTAGCTATCTTGAAAACCAAGAAGGGCGGCAAGTGCTGCTAACACTCACCGCCCCGGCAGACTCGGAGAGTTTGTCGAAGCCTTCTTTCCGGCTTATGTACCAGCCAGAGTCTTGCCCCGGCAGTGTTCCAGCACTGCCGGGGCCGCTTTTTTAGTTCTTCGTGGTGAAGAACCAGTCAATCAGACGCTTGAGTGCGTAGATTGCCACGACTTCGAGCACGTGCCAGAGTCTCCTCATGAGCACACCTCCTTTTCCGGGCCTGCCTGAACTGAGCCGGAAAGAAGGCTGTCCTTGCGGACGCCTTTTTGTGACAGAATGGGGGCCGAAAGGCAAGGGTGTCACCCTTGACTTCAAGGGGGCTTTTGGTATTCTAAAAATCCCTACTATACGAGGCGTAGCCGTCGCCTGTTGTCAGTCCCAAGCTGGCAGAAAGAGCGGTTTTTTTCTTGCCACCAATGTGTCCTTTATTAGGATGCGGTTATGTATTGGCAGGGTGACGTCCGGGTGTCCGCGAGGCCCCGGCTGCTCGTATAGCAGGGGAGCGTCACCCTGCCTTTTTGTTTGTGGCGTTCAACCCCATCTATACGAGGTGCATCATGTCCAACCGTCCCCTTTCCCTGTGGTATCCAGTCTGGAACCAGTTGCATCAATCCGACCCCTTCATGGCTTCCATCCGTAACATCGTCCGTGCAAGTCACGAGCCCACAGTAGAAACCGCGCTCATCGGCAGCGTGTTCTACATGGCGCAGACGGAGAACGGCATTGAGTATGCCGAGGCCATCGCCCGCCGCATGGCGGGGAAGGGGGTGGCGGCATGACTGCCTATGCCCGGTTTACCAAGGCGGAGCTTATCCAGTTGATCGAGGATTTGAAGGAATCAAAGACTCGTGCCGTTGCCGAGGAGCGGAAGGTGTGGATGAATCGCTGTCTGAAACTTCAGGATGAGGCCCTTGCTGCCCGGAACGAACTGATCAAGCTTTGTGAGCAGGTCAAGAACCTTCCCGTTCGGCAGACGCAGCGCCCTTTACCTCTGGAAGGGTACGAACCTCTTTCCTCCGTTCTCCAATAGTTGAATATTGATCGCTCAACCAGTGACGCCCGGCCCCGTGCCGGGCTTTTTTTTGTATTTTTCCCAAAATTTCTGTCCACACATTCCACACGTTCCACACATTCCACACAGTTCCAGACTTGCACATTTTTTCGTGCTATGTGTAGCTCACTATGAGCACCATCTGGACACGTGAAGAACTCCTCGATCTGATCGCCTGTTGGAAGGCCGCGTACAAGGCGGCGTCCACGGGCAAGTCGTACACGGTGCAGGGCCGCACCTTGACCCGGTACGACCTGCCCGAGATCCGCCAGCAGCTTGTGTACCTTCAGGGCGAGCTTGCGGCGCTCGACACCGGGCGTCGCGGCCCCGCCATCGTCCTCGCACGGGTGAGGAGGTAAGGCATGGCATTGCTTGATCAGTTCGGGCATTCCCTCTCTCCCGTGTCCACCTCGCGCATGACCGCCCGCGCATCCCGCGACGCCGGGGCCTATCGCGGCTCCATCTCGGGCTGGCGCGGGCCGCAGGTGCATTCCCCGGAAGGGGAATCCCGCGAACGCGACGTCATGCAGCGCCGTGCCGCCGACCTCGCCGCCAACGATTGGGCGGCGCATTCGGCGGTGGAGGCCATTTCGGGCAACGCCATTGGTACCGGCCTTGTCCCGAAGTCGAGCATCCCAGCGGACATGCTCGGCATTCCCCCGGAGAGAGCCCGCGAACTCGGCAAACGGATGGAATGGGCCTTTGCGCTCTGGACGTCCGAAGCCGATGTTCGCGGGCAATGCCATTTCGCCGACCTCCAGAATCTCGGCATCCGCACCATGTTGAGCCTGGGCGAGATGCTGCATCTGGCGGTCATGCTCAACGAAAAAGAGCGGGAACGGCAGAACCGGGCGTTCTCGTTCGCGCTCCAGACGCTTTCCCCGGCCCGCCTGATGACGCCGGACGACCAGCAGGGCGAACCGCTCATCCGCGACGGCGTCCGCCTGTCCGAGTACGGCAGGCCGGAAGGGTACTGGCTGGCGACGCCCAAGGCTTCGCCCCAGTCATCCTTCGTGTCCTTGGAGCGGAGCGCTCTGCTGGCGGCGGACTTCACCTATGTCCCGGCCCGCGTCGGCCACCGCCCGGGGGTGTTCCACCTGTTCCGGCACGAGACGGACGAGCAGGTGCGCGGCGTGTCCGCCTTCTCCAAGGGCATCGAGCTGTTCCGCAACCTGTCCGACGCCATCAGCTACGAGCTGTTCGCGCAGGTCATTGCCGCGTCGTTCCCCGTGTTCGTCGCGCTGGAAAACGGCGGGGTGCAGCTCCCCGACTATGTGACGGAGGGGCGGGAAGGCGACGGCGAACGCCGGGAACGCCAGCTTGTCCAAGACCTCAGCCCCGGACAATTCCTCTACGGCAACGAGAACGAAAAGCCGTATGTGCTGGAATCGAAGCGCCCCTCGGCCAACTTCTCCGCGTTCGTTGAGATCGTGCTCCGGGCGACGGCGGCCTCCGTGGGCATCCCCTACGAATCGCTGACGAAAGACTTTTCCAAGACCAACTACTCCAGCGCCCGTGCCGCGCTCAACGAGGCGTGGAAACTCTACAGCTTTTACCGCAACTGGTTCGGGCGGCTCTACTGCCAGCCTGTCTACGAGATGGTCATAGAGGAGGCGTTCCTCCGGGGCATGTTCGAGCTTCCGAAAGGCGCGCCCGGCTTCTACAAGGCCCGCAAGTTCTGGTGCAACGTGGACTGGATCGGCCCCTCGCGCGGGTTCGTGGACCCGGTGAAGGAGATCACGGCCACCATCCTCGCGCTGCAAAACCGCCTGATGACCTACGGCGAGGCATGGGCCGAGAGCGGCAGGGACTTCGACGAGGGCTATGCCCGGATGCTGGAGGAGTCCCCTCTGCTGGCGCTGCTCGGCCCCCTGAGCCTGAGCACCAAGCTTGGCAAGGCGGGCAAGGATACGGCCCCGGAGGGCGACGAAAAGCCGGAAGGGGAGGCCCCCGAAGAGGGGACGGGAGAAGAAGATGAATGAGTTGTGGGCGTTGCCCTTTGAAATGGCGGAGCAGGTGCTGGGTGAATTGGCCTCGGCAAAAGCAAACCCTCAAGCGCTGGTTGAAGGATTTTCGGAGCGAAAGGCGCGTGGCTATGAGCTTGTGGGCGGTGTTGCCGTTATTCCGGTATCAGGGCCAATCGTCAGGGAGCAGGGCTGGTACGGGACGGGGCAGGATGCCGTGTCTTCGGCGTTGAAGGCCGCGCTTGCCGACCCCTCTGTCCGCGCCATTCTGCTCGACATCACCAGTCCGGGCGGTGTCGTGGCGGGCACGAAGGAGCTTGCCGACGCCATTGCCGAGGCCCGGACGAAGAAGCGCTGCGCCGCCTACGCCAACGGCCTGTGCGCGTCCGCCGCGTACTGGCTGGCGTCGGCCACGGGCACGGTCTACGCGCCCCTGACCGCCACGGTCGGCAGCATCGGCGTGATCATGACGATCACCAACTACGCGAAACTGGAAGAGAAATGGGGCATTTCCACCGTGACCATCACGGGCGGCAAGTGGAAGGCGGCCGGACAGGGCGGCGAACTGACGGACGAGGAACGCCAGTATTTCCAGGAACGGATCAACACCCTGCACCAGATTTTCAAGGCCGATGTGGGCCGTCACATGGGGCTGACGGCTGACCCGCAACTGTGGGGCGAGGCGCAGCTTTTGCTTGCGCAGCCCGCGCGGGAACTTGGCCTTGTCACCGATATTGTAAGGGATCGCGACGCCGCGATCCGCAAACTCGCTGTGGAGGCACAGATGACCAGAGAAGAACTCGCCGCGCAGTCCCCGGAACTGGTGGACGCGCTGCTGGCCGAAGGCAGGCTGAAAGCCGAGGCCGAGAACAAGGCGAACATGGACAAGGCGGCGGCTGATGCCGTGGCCGGCGCGCTTGCCGTGGTGAAGGCCGTGGCGGGCGATGAGACGGCGTCCCGCGTCGAGACGACGCTGAACACCCTCCGGGCCACCGGGATGAGCGCCGAGCAGATCGCCACCGTAGCCCCGTTGCTGGCGAAGGCCGAAGCGCCCGTGCATGAGAATGCCGAGGCGAAAAGCCGTGCGGACATCCTCGCCGGACTCCAGAATGTCCACCAAAATCCCGTGGCAGCCGCTCCCGGCACGGTTCCCTCCAGCACTGGAAAAAGCCCTCTACTGGCGGACGCCGAGCGTCGCGCCGAAGCCGCGAAGTAAGGAGACGCCATGTCCAAGATCATCGTCCATACCGAAGTCATGGGGCCGGACTTTTCCGAGCTTGTCCTGCATGAGCTGAACTACGAGTGGAGCCGCGAGGTTGTGACGCTGGCGGCTTCGGAAGCGGATCTTCCGTTCGGCATGGTGCTGATGCGCGAGTCCGGGGAATACAAGCCGCTGACGGAATCCACGGTCGAGAGCGCCCAGAAGTTGGACGGCACGCCCGTCGCCGTGCTCATCGGCGCGGTCAAAGCCAGCGAGTCCGCACAGCCGGGCATCGTCATCCGGCGTGGGGCCATCCTGAACGGCGCGGCCCTCAAGTTCGACGCCAGCGTCACTACGTTGCAGGCCGATGCGAAGCTGGCCCTGTCCGATCTCGGCATCGTCATCAAGGAGTAACCCATGCCCATACAGAACTATCCCACGGTGTTCGACTGCACCGAAATGACCGCGGCGGTCAACAAACTGCCCGCGCGTCCCTTCTTTTTCAAGCCGTTGTTCGAGGTGAAGGGCGTGAAGACCACGACCGTTTCCCTCGACATCAGGAAAGGCCGCATCGTGCTGATCGGGGACTCGGAGCGCAATACCGCCCCTGAGAGCCTTGCCGGGCGCGGGGCCAAGCGGGAGTGGAAGCACCTTTCCTGCGCGCATCTGGCGCAGTCCGACACGTTGGCCCCCGAAGACCTTCAGGACGTGCGGGCGTTCGGCTCCACCGAGCCGATCTCTGTTGCCGCAGTCTACAACGACAAGATGCAGCAGTTGAAGGACAACTTGGCGGCGACGATGGAGTTCCATCGGCTCGGGGCCATCAAGGGCGTGGTGCTCGATGCTGACGGCACCACCGTCCTGCACGACATCTTCAATACGTTCGGCGCTACAAAGAAGACGCTGGACATTTCGTTCCCCCAGACGGCCGCCGACGATGCAAACCCCATTTTGACGAGCATCCTCAAGGCCAAGCGGCATGTCGAGGCCGCGATGGGCGGCACGCCGTTCGATCATATCGAGTGCATCATCGGCTCGGACGCCTACGACATGCTGACGTCCCACAAGCTGGTGCGGGAGTATTTTGAAAGATGGCTCTCCAATCGGGAGAATTTTGGCAACAACGACTACCGCAAGCGCGGCTTTCCCTATGGCGGCCTGACATTTGTGGAGCGTTCCGACGTGGTGGGCGGCCAGACGATGGTGGCGGCCAAGAAGGGGCACGTCTACCCGGTCGGCCCCGGCATCTTCAAGCAGTACCACGCGCCCGCCGACTGGATGGAGACGGTCAATACCATCGGCCTCGAATATTACGCCCGCATGGACGAGAAGCCCAAGGGACGCGGTTTTGATCTGGAAGTCCAGTCCAACCCGCTCACGCTCTGCACCTACCCCGAAGCGCTGGTCGAGCTGACCTTCAAGGCGGCGTAGTCATGGCCGATTTCGATCTCGCCTACGCGCCCGTCGCCAAGTGGGAGGGCGGCTGGACGCACGACTCCGGCGACAAGGGCGGGGAGACGTTCCGCGGGTGCGCCCGCAACTTCTTCCCCAACGAACCGATCTGGCCCGTCATCGACCGGGAAAAGAGCCATCCCTCCTACAAGCAAGGCAAGGCCGCCTTCTCCGCGCACCTTATGGGGATTCCGAGCCTCACGGGGTGCGTCAAGGGTTGGTACAAGAAAGAGTGGTGGGACAAGCTCGGGCTCGAACGGTTCGACCAGATCGTGGCCGACGAGCTGTTCGAGCAGGCCGTGAACCTCGGCAAGGCGGGCATGGGGCGTTACCTGCAACGGCTCTGCAACGCCTTCAACTGGCGCAAGGACGGCAGCGCGGACGGCGCGCGACTGTTCGACGATCTCCAGACGGACGGCGTCGTCGGCCCGAAGACGCTTTCGGCCCTGTCCATCGTCCTTTCCCGGAACGACGCCCGGCGCATCGTGCACCTCATGAACTGTATGCAGGGCGCGCATTACGTGAACAGCGCGGCGAACCGCTTCCCGCTGCGGAAATTCTGCGTGGGCGGCTGGCCGACGCGCACCTATGACCCCGGACAGGAGGTCTTCTGATGGAAGAGCAGCTGATTGATCTGCTGGAACAGGCCGCCGCGCTGCTGCCCGCGTGGGGGTGGGGCGTGGTGGCCGTGGTCGTCGCCGTGTGCGTCCTCGCCAAGGCGTTGATGCCCGCGCCGACCGAGGTAAGTTCCTCGTTTTACCGCGTCGCGTATAAGGTCGTGACGTGCGTTCCGGCGCTGGCGGCGAAGCTGTACGAGCGTATGAAGAGCCGTTCTGGTCAGAAAACCCTCCCCTCCGATGGGAAGTAACTGGATCATCCTGCTGGTGAGGATCGCCTATGGCCTCTTTGTATGGATTCGTGAGCGGTACGACAGGGCGCGCACTGACGCTGTGCGTTCTGACGGCGGTTCTGCATGGGTGCGGAAGCGTGGGGGCACCGACAAGCGTGCCTCCCGCGCCGATGACGCCGGGGGCGATCATCACTGAGACGTGGGCCTACGAAGAAAACGGGCACTGGAAGATGGAACAGGGCGACTGGATTCACCTTCCGGCACATGAGGGCGCGGAGCTGCTGCTCTGGATTGAACATGCGGAGGGCATATGCCGCTGAGCCTCGAAACCTTGTTGGCCATTTCGGTGAGCATCATCGGCGCGCTGCTGGTGCTGCTTATCTCGTTGGTCGTTTACGTCTTCCTGACGCTCAGGCAGGAAGTCCGTGGCATAGCTTCCGATTTGTCCGAGCTGAACAAGCATCGGGTGAAGCTCGTCCATATCGACACATGCCGCCTGACGGTGAACCGTATCCATGAACGTCTGGACGACTGCGAAGAGACGGTGCAGGGCCTCAGCGAACGTGTGGCCCGTACCGAAGCGTTGCTGGAAGAGCGGGGAGGGCATTCATGAGCCGGAGCTTTTTCAAGGACATTTTGGAACAGGAAATCCACACGGTGTTCCTGAATCCGGATCTGTTCGCAGAGGAGATTTCACTGGCAGGCAGAAAGATGTTCGCACTCGTCTCTTCCCTTGAAACGGCATGGCCGGACTCCGATGCCGACGCAAGGCCCGTGTCCTATGAGCGGATGGAGCTTCAAGTTTCACTTGAAGATTTTCCAGACAGGCTCTGGCAGGGCAAACCGTTGTCGTTCAACGGGAAAACGTGGCACGTCGAGGCCTCGGACACCGAGGACGTCCGCTGTATCCGGCTGTATCGGGAGATCCGCTGATGTTGAATATAGACGTCAGGTGCACCAGCACGCAAGACGGTCGCAGAAACGACATCAGAAAGGGTGATGTCGATCCTGTGCTTGGTGCCCTGCAAGCCTTTCCCAAGGAGTGCCGGGGCGCGATCTGGCAGGCCGTCAAACGTTCTCTGACGACCTTGCGCAAGGAGCTGGCCAAGAGCATCGGCGAAGTCTCGTACATCAAGAAAGGCGTCATCATGGATTCCATCAGCCGGGTGCAGCGCTACGGGAGCAGCCGTGCCGGAAGCAGGAAGGAGACAAACAGCGATGTCGTCATGGGATATATCAACGTCAGCAGCCGTCAGCTCCCGCTGGATGTCTACAAGTTGCGGCCCAACCGCCCGACGCATCCGAAGGGGCGCAGCCGGAATATGTCCCTCTCCGGTTACCAGATAGGGCCTAGAGAGCCTGTCCGCTACAAGAAAAGGACTTCCGACAGGTCAGCGGGTTTTGTCGTCAAGGGAAAGAAGGGGTTACACTTCCTGATCGGACTCAGAGGGAAATACCACCGTGCCCCTGACGGCCGTCTGCACCAGAACCTGATCCGCGCAACAGGCTATTCGGTACAGTATTTCGCCAATTTCGACAGCGTCTATCAGCCCATTGAGCAGACGCTGAAACAACTTTTCATCGAGCGGCTGAACCATGAGGTTCAGTTCCGCCTCGACAGGTTGGGGAAGGGAAAATGAGAAGCACATCGTTGATGCTGTCCCTGAAACGTTTCGTCGACAAGGTCTTGCGCCCGGAGTTTCCGCGTATCGGCCTCTACATCGGAGGTATCCCTTCCGACGCCGAGAATGTTTTTCCGTTTGTCGTCCTCAGACTTTCCGACGGGGATGGTGAGGGAACAGTTGATGGGGGGTACGAATGCGAAGACAAGGTCATGCTGCATATCGGCGTCATGGAAATGGATGATCCCGAAGAAGCCATGCTGACCTGCCTTGGCGTCAGCGACACGCTGCGCATGGCTCTACGCCGGGCGCGGCTTCTTGAGAACATCTATGAGCTGGGGAGCCTCCGCGTCGCCATCCCCGATCCGGAGCGCAAACAGCACGACTATCATCTCATGACGCTCATCACGTCGTGGCACTATCTCGTTCCCGCATACGACGCGGGCAACGATTACCGGGACGATCAATTCGTCCAGCACAAGGAGTAGTTATGGCCAGCGGTTATTTGCACGGCGTGTACACGCGCGAAGTGCCTACCGAAATTCTTCCTCCGCGCCGGGTAGACACCAACGTCGTCGTCGCTTTCGGCACGGCCCCCGTCCACACGCTGAAAGCCGGGATGAAGCGTCCCGTCAACGAGCCGGTTCTCTGCTACAGCTACAGCGAGTTCGTCGCGGCCTTCGGCTGGTCCGACGACTGGCGGGCGTACACGCTGTGCGAGGTGGCCGACGCCGTGTTTGCCCAGTACGGCATGGCCCCGGTGGTCTTCGTCAACGTGTTCGATCCCGCAACGCATGTCGAAGCGGTTTCCGAAGAGGCGCATACCTTCGCCACCGACGCGATTTCCTGCGCGAAAATCCCGGTTTCCGGGCTTGTTGTGAAGGACTCCACGGGCACGACGACCTACGATCCGGCCACGGATTACACCGTCGACATGGCGACGGGCGTCATCACCCGCCTTGAATCCGGGCTGATAGAACAAAACGACGCGGTAAAGGTTTCCTATTCCGCCGCCAGCCCCGCAACCGTATCCGCCGCCGACATCCTCGGGGGCATTGACCCGGCGACGTTGAAGCGCAGGGGGCTTGAGCTGATTGACGAGATCTTTCCGCGCTTTCGGCTTGTCCCCGGCTCCATCATTGCTCCGGGCTTCAGCGACAAGGATGGCGTCGGAGTAGCGATGGCGGCCAAGGCCAGCGGCATCAACGGACTGTTCAACGCCATCGCCTTGGTCGACGTTCCGACCGATGCCGTGAGCAAGTATACCGACGTTCCAAGCTACAAGGAAAGGGCAAACCTGACGAGCAAGTTCATGGCGGTGTGCTGGCCGCTCGTGACGCTCGGCGGCAAGGTCTATCACCTGTCTTCGCAGCTCGCGGGCTGCATTTCCGCCACGGATGACGACGCCGGCGGTACGCCGCAGGTTTCTCCGTCGAACAAGCGGGCATACATCGACGGCGCCGTCACCCGCACTGCTGACGGAGAGCTTGAGGAAGTCTGGCTCGGGCTCGATCAGAACAACTACCTGAACGGGCAGGGTGTCATCACGGTGAGCAATTTTGACGGCGGCTGGAAGTTTTGGGGCAATCGCACCGGATGTTACCCGAGCAACACCGATCCGAAAGATGCCTTCCTTCCCGTGCGTCGCTTCTTCAACTGGTACGCGAACACCTTCATCCTGACCTACTTCGCGAAGGTGGACTCGCCGCTGACCCGCAGATTGATCAACACGTTCGTCAAAAGCGAGCAAATTCGTCTGGACGGGTACACGGCGCAGGGCGTCATCAACGGCGGACGCATCGTCTACATCGAAGACGAAAATCCGCTGACCGATCTCATGGACGGCATTTTGCGGTTCCATTTGTTCATCACGCCGCCGGTTCCCGCCCGCGTGGTTGAAGGCATTTTTGAGTTTGACCCCGATTATCTCAAGAATCTGATGGGAGACAACTGATGAAAAACAGACCGGAACAGACCATCGCCTACCGTGTCTATTACGGAGGCACGGACATGCTCGGCATTGCCAGCGTCGAAATGCCGCAGGTGCAGTACATCACGGAAACCATCAGCGGTTCCGGCGTCGCGGGCGAATATGAAAGCCCGGCCAAGGGCATGACGCAGAGCATGACGGCGAAGCTGTCGTTCATTTCGCAGACGACGGATTTCTACAAGCTGTTCGAGCCCGGCGAGCAGAACCTGCTCGAACTCTACGCCTCCGTCCAGCAGGCGGATACGGCGACGAGCGTCCGCAAGGAAATCCCTTTGAAGATTACCATTGTGGGCAATCTCAAGGAAGGCCCGCTCGGTTCGCTTGAAACCGGCAAAAAGCACGGCAATGAAGCCACGCTGGAATGCCTGCGCGTTGAAATCGAGCTTGATGGCGAAGAGGTCCTGCTCATCGACAAACCCAACTTCATCCACCGGGTACGCGGCAACGACAGCCTTTCCGCAGTACGCGGACACCTTGGAATATAAGGAGATACCATGCGCGAAGAAACGATCAAGCTGTTCAAGCCGTTCACCATTGCCGGAAACCGGATTACCGAGCTGACCATGCGTGAGCCGAACATGGGCATCGAGGAAGACGCGGCGCAGGACGCCATCACCATCGGCCGCGGCAACAACCCGATCTGCGGCGAGATGTGCACCTTTGCCCGCCTGTGCGGAGTCAAATACGAGGACATCCGGGCCATGCCCACGTCCGATTACGAAAAACTCCGGGCGGCCTATCAGCGCTTGTGCCTCCCTTTGCCCTGCGAGGCGTTCCTCCCGGCTCGGGATGGGACGCAGGAGCCGAACTCCGAACCCTCCGAAAAGGCATCCTGAGGCTCGGGAAACTATCCGGGTGGAGCCGGGGCGACATCCGCATGATGAAGCCCGGAGAATTCGAGGACTATCTGGAACTGGCACTGGAAGAGGAGCGCAGAAGCGCTCCTGAAGACGCATTGCAGGCATTGCTGGGGTGAACGATGGCGGGCGAACTGGGTTTGACAATCGCGCTGGGAGCGCAGCTTACTTCCGGTTTCAAGGGGAGTTTCACGTCTGCGCAGTCGCATGTCCGGTTGCTGGATCAGACCGTCCGCCATCTTGAAAACTCCCCAACCGGGAAGCTCGGGGCCGCTCTTGCCCGCGACGGCGACAAGGTGCGAACGCTGGCTGCGGACTTGAGGAGTGCCAAGGGGCAGCTTGCGGCGTTGAAGGCACAGGCGGACGCCTCGGGAGGCGCACACGGCGTTCTGGCCCGGCGCATCAAGAATGCCGAGCGGACCGTCGAAAACCTGAACCGTTCCTTGAAGAAGGCCGTGACGGCGCAGGGTGAAAACGTCGCCAGGGCGCATGACCTGTGCGGTTCCGTCAGCAAGCTCCGTGAAGAATACCGCGGGCTGTCCCGTGACGTGGACAAGGCCCGCCAGCGGCAAGAAAAGCTGGCGGCAAACATGGCGGCGCGTCAGGCGGAAACGTCCAGACGGTCTGAGCTCCGGGGCCGGGTATTCGATACCGTGGCGACGGCGGCTCCCGTCGTCATGACGGCAAAACTCGCCATCTCTGCCGAAGACACCTTCGCGGACCTGAAAAAAGTCCTGCCGGACATGACGGACGAGCAGCTTCAGGCGACCTTCAATGACGCGCTGGATCTCTCGAAAAAGACCGGCAAGTCCTTCGAGGAAGTCGTCCAGATCATGACGGCCGGCGCACAGGCCGGGCTTGGCAAGACGCGGGAAGAAATGCTCGCCGTCACCGAGCAGGCCCTGCACATGTCCGTGGCGTGGGGGGTGGCTCCGGAAGAGGCCGGCAAGAGCCTTGCGACGTGGCAGGCCAGCATGAATCTGACGATGGCGCAGTCCAAGGAGCTGGCCGACACCATCAACGTCCTCTCGGACAACATGAATGCCGAGGCGGGCGAGATCAACTCGATCACCACCCGCATGGGGCCGCTCATGCAAAGCATGGGCTTTGGCACACGGGGAATCGCCGCCTTTTCCGCCGCTTTCAAGGCCGCCGGAGTGGATGTCAGTTCTGCCGGAACAGGTTTGAAGAACATGACCAAGGTCATGGTAGCTGGCAGTGCGGGGCTGACCAAAGAACGACGCCAGATATTTGCTGGTCTTGGCATCAATCCCGATGTGTTGGCAAAACAGATGGTTGATGATGCTGAAGGTGCAACGGTCATGGTGCTTGACGCCCTGAGCAAAGTCGCGCCTGAAAAGTTGTCGTCCCTGTCCATGCGTCTGTTTGGTGATGAAAGTATCGTGGCCATTGCGCCCATGATTAAGAATCTAAATCTTCTCAAGGGGGCAATAACAACAGCCTACGGCAACGTCGATGACTCGGTGCTGAAGGAATACAACAACCGGATGTCCACCACGGCGGCGGCTGTGTCCAGAAGCACGGCGAACATCCGAGGGCTCGGCATCGAAATCGGCAATACGCTTCTGCCCGCCATCCAAAGCGGCACGGGCATGGTGGATCGCTTCGTTTCCGGCATTCGTGGTTGTGTCCGCGAACATCCCCGGTTGACCAAGGCCGTTGTGATTGGGGCTTCCGCCCTTGCCGCTCTGAGCGTCGCCGGTCTGGTGGGAGCCTACGCCTTCAGCGGCCTGAAAAGCGCGTGGCTGGGGGCCAAGGGCGCGGCACTGCTGCTGACCGGAGCCGAAACGCGCCTCTGGGCGGTACAGAAGGCCGGGGCGGTCGCGTCCCTCTCGTGGAAATCCGTCATCAGCGGGAGCACATCGAAAGTCCGCGCTCTGGCGCAGGGCATCGCTACGTTTACCGGCATCCAGAAGGGCGCGACCGCCAGCACCGTTTTGCTCACGACCGTACAAAAAATTTGGGGTGTCGGGGCAGGGATCGTGACCGGGGCATGGAAGGCCGTCGGCATGGCGGTCAGGTTCGCCTTCGGGCCTGTGGGCATCCTGCTTGGGGTTCTGGCTATCGGCGCCGGGTTGATCATGGACAACTGGGACACCGTGGGGCCGTATTTTCAGGCGTTGTGGGACGGCGTGGTCGGCTGCTTCAAAAAGGCGTGGGAAAGCGTCAAGTGGATCGTCGACAAGATCGCTGGGGCCGTCGGCTGGATTGGCGACGCCATCAGTTCCATCCCCGGCATGGAAAGCGTCAAGAACGGCTGGAAGAAGGGCTGGAACTTCATCACCGGCGGAGACGACTCGGAACAACCCGAGTCTGACGGGAAGCAACCGGAGCCTGTCGCCGCCGAATCGGCACGGAAAACGCAGGAAGAGGAAAAGAAGCCGGAACCAGCCGCTTCCCGCGCGGCGCGTGAGACGCAGGCGCAGGAACCCGCCGTCGCGTCTGGCTCGTCCGGCTCCATGCCGATGCCCGATGCCCAGAACGCAGGCGTTTGGCAAGCCGTGGGGAACATGCTCGGCATCGGACAGGATTCCGAGGCCGTTTCCGGGGATTCCTTCGGCTATATCCCGCCCACGGCTTCGGAAAGCGGCGGTTTCTGGCGTGGCGTCGGCAACCTGTTTGGAATCGGCGGCGGGGAAGAGCATCAGCCAGCCGTTGCCGAACGTCCGGTGGTCCGCCCTGCATCTTCTCTTCGTCAGAACATGCCGCAGGAAAAGCCGCAACCGGCCGTCAGTGCCGAACGTGCGCTGGTGGGGCCGCCCGCGCCGTCGCCGCGTCAGGAACCAGCCACGCAGCCGTCCCGTGCGAGAACGTCTTCGGCGTCACTGGTTCCCGCATCCAGCCCGGGGACCGCCTCGGCGCAGGAGCACTATGCGCCCGCCCGCAGCGCATCCATGTCGCCCCAGTCTTCATCCCAGCGGGTGCAGCCGACGATCAACCAGATTTCGATCCCCATGCAGTTCGACGTGAGAGGGCTCGACAAGGCGGAGTTCAGCCGAAAGGTGCAGGAGTGCCGTTCTGAATTCGAGAAGATCATCAAACGTGTCGTTGCGGACATGGAACACCAGAAAGCGAGAGTGTCCTATGGCGGTTAGAACCGTGCGGAGCGTGCAGGGGCAGGCATGGGACCAGATATCCAAAGCCGAATACGGAGCGGAAAAACTGCTGAACGCCGTGCTCGAGGCCAATGCCGAGGAAGCCGATGCGGTTCTGTTTTCGGGCGATATGCCCGTCACCATTTCGAGTGTCGATGTCGATACGCAACGGAAGGCTTTGGATCTGCTTCCGCCGTGGGAGAGGGTGTGATGAGAAGGGCAACGCTCACTTTGATTTATGAAGGACACGACATTTCCGAAGACATCGCCCCCGGCCTCCTCTCCTTTTCGTTCACCGAAAAGGCCGGCGGCGAGTCGGACGACGTGCAGATTGAAATCAGCGACCGGGACAGGAAATGGCAGGAAACGTGGATACCGCAACGCGGCCACACCATGCGGCCGTCCATCGTCTGCCGGAACTGGTTTGAGGATGGCGATATGCTGACGCTGGATTGCGGGCTGTTTCAGGTCGACGAGGTCGAATTCAGCTTTGACGAGATCGACAAGGTGACGATCAAGGGCATCCCCGGAGCGGTGAAACCGTCCATCGTCGGCCAGAAGAAAACAACCGGATGGCAGGATCGCACGCTGGAGCAGATTGCCGGGGACATTGCGGCGCGCGGCGGGCTTTCCCTCGTCTACAAGGGGAGTGCCGTTCCGTTCTCCCGCATTGACCAGCGGCAGGAACCGGATCTTGCCTTTTTGTCCCGGCTCGGCACGGAGAACGGTTTCCGCGTGAAGGCCGCCGACGGCAAGCTCATCGTTATCGAGGGCAAGCTCGCCGACGCCATGTCGCCGCTGGAGCTGAATCGCCAGCTCGGTTCCAGCTTCCGGGTGCGGATCAAGTCCGAGGGCGTCTACAAGGGCAGTAAGGAAACCTACCACGATCCGCAGACCGGGAACCTCTACGAATCCATCAAACACGACCCCAACGATCCGCAGACCGGTAAGTATCTTGAGCTCAACATGCGGACGGAAAACCTTGCTGCCGCACACCGTGTGAGCAGTGCCAAACTCCGGGAGAAGAATGCCGGGCAGATCGAGGGCGACTGGGAATCCATCGGGGACCCCCGCGTTCGTGCCGGCATCACGCTGAAGACGGCAGGGTTCGGCAAGCTCTCGGAAACGACGTTCACGGTTGACGAGGCCACGCATTCGATCACCAAAAGCGACGGCTACCGGCTTTCGGCCAAGCTCAAGACCGCGCTGGAGTACTGAGATGGGCAAGGGACTCACTCCCGAGGACGTTTCCGATCTGCTCTCACAGGTCATTCGTGTGGGTATGGTGACGGCCCGCCAGCCGGAAAAGCTGCGTGTGCAGGTCGAGTGTCGGGATACGGTGACGAGTAGGTTGGTGACGGACTGGATGCAGGTTCTCGTTCCGCGAGCCAAGGAAGATCGGCAGTACGACATCCCGGATGTCGGGGATCAGGTGCTGTGCCTGTTCCAGCCGTTCGGGAGGGAACGCGGTTTTGTGCTGGGTTCCATGTATGCCTCGGACGCGCCTCCGGTGACTGACGGCGACAAGACGCACCGGGCGTTCAAGGACGGAACGACGCAGGAATACGACAGAAACACGCACGAATATGTTCACGACGTGAATCCCGGCGGCAGCATCCTGCTGCGCGTCGGGGCCTCGCAGATCAAGATTACCGGCGACCGCATCCTGATTGAGTCGCCGCTTGTTGAAATCAACCCGTGAGGAAGCCATGCCCCCTGTTGCGACCCTGAGCTTCCATAGCCGTAACCCTGCTGATGATCATGGCAGTTCCTGCTGTCCGCATGATGTGTGCGGCCCTGCGGTGACGGCCTCTCCCAACGTGCTGGTGGGCGGCCTCGGCAAGGTGGTCACCCTGACCCGCTGGCCGAGAGTCA
>OGYH01000038.1_pt1 | contig 106909 bp, 91 predicted proteins | sample 1576511 | NCBI WGS metagenome assembly OGYH01 (sample SAMEA3541522, study PRJEB24748) | human gut metagenome | biome: human gut; feature: human-associated habitat; material: faeces | place: China | collected 2012
GCAGCTCCTGAAAGTTCACCGTGTTTTTGAACAGCCCCATGGCGAAAAACAGAACGAGCAGGCCGTACCCGATGGCCTGCAGCGCGCCGTTGATCTGCACAACGATGTTCCATATCCCGCCCCCTTTAAATTCCTGCGGCGCCATGCTCACAAGCTGCCAGATCTCCGCCAGCTTCTCATTCCATGTCGCCAATGCATTTTCCAGATTCTCTACGATCCAGTTATCATCCAAATGATTTCACACCTCCACAAACAAAAAAGACGGCCTGAAAAAGCCGTCTTTTTTCATGCGATTCTTCACTTTTTTTATCGAAGCAGCCACCCATATTCCTGTCTGGCGTCTACAATGTACTCTACATAGACTGTATCGTCCACTACAACGTATATAACCAGATACCACTTGGGTATATGCAGTTTTCGATATGGACTCCTCCGATCTTCTTCATCCAAATAAGGACATCGCTCCGGCATCTGTGCCAGGCTTCGTATACCTTCCATCAGGGATACACGCAGCTTTTCCGCTGCCTGCGGGTTCACTTCCGCCAGGAAAGATACATGCGCCTTCATCATCTGCCGCGCCTTATCCGAAATCAGTACCCTATACCTCTGCCCGTCCATGCCCTGACGCCTCCGCAATCGCCCTTCGCAGTTCAGCATCCACTTCATCAACAGAATAGTATTTTGCCCCGTTGATTCGGTCGCGCTCAATGTCCAGCAGGGTCTCCCGCAGGGCAAGCATTTTCTCACGGCGGGAAAAGGCTTCGATATCCATTACGACCAAATCACCCTCGCCGCTTTTTGTCAAGTACACAGGTTCTCCTGTGCTTTTGCACAGCTTTGAAATTTCGTTGTAGTTGTTGCGAATAGACGCCGATGGTTTGATGTTCATACTCCGCCCTCCCTGTTACAAATTGAGTACATATATATCTTACCCTCAAAATATTACCGCGTCAACTACACCGTAATAAAGTCCAAAATTTCCTTTGCAAACATGATGAGCAGGCCGCCGAAAAATGCCAGAAAGCCGTTGGCCCGCTGGCTGGAATCATGGCTCTGCACCGCAAGGCCGATCTGTACGATGCCGTAGCCCGCCACGATAACGCCCACGGCGCGCACGCATTGGAACACCAGGTCGGACAGGTTGTTGATGGTATCCAGCGGCCCCGATGCGCCGCCCTCTGCAAAGGCCGGGACCGCCAGCAGCGCGCCCAGCAGGCACGCCAATACAATACGCGCATATCCGATGCGCGCCTTATGGCCGCGCTTTGCATCGCGCAGCGCCGCCGCGTCAGGTTTGTTCTTTTTTTCGTTCAATTTTCTTTTCCTCCAGTTCTTCTTTGCTGTGAAGCACCTCAAACGCCGAAAGCAGCTCCGGCGCAAGCGGCGTTCCCTTTTTCCATTCTTCCTGTACATCCTCCGCCGGAATACTGGCGGACAATGCGCAGTAATCCTCCGGCACCTTGTATGGCGGCGCGCCGCCCATTTCCGTGTACCGGATATTCGGATGCCGGTTTAAGTCGTACTTCCGGTCCAGCACCGGGCATTCGCCGCGGATGAGCAGCAGCGCGTCCCGGTCCACCATGCGCAGCTCCTCCGGCGTCACAAGCTCCCGGCCCGTGTTCTGGAAGTTCCGGCTGGATGAACCGCCGCGCCCCTTTGTCTCCCCGCGTGTTATGGTATCAATGGTCGCCTTCCCCGTCATTTTGCTGATATACGACAAGCTTTCCTGATCGTTGCCGCCCAGGAACAGGAACGAATCGCAGTTGCCCACGACCTCCTCCCAGCTCTCCTTGTACATCGCCTTGATGGCGGAAAGCCCCTGTACCACCACGCTGCACCCGATGTTCCGGCTGCGCGCCGTGCGCAGGATCTGCAGATAGTTGTCCGGCTGCGGCGTATTCGCCCATTCGTCCTGGATGCACTGCACATGCACAGGCAGCGGCCCACCGTATTTCTGGTCGGCAATGTAGTAAAGCTCCTGAAACGCCTGCGTATACAGCATGCTCACCAGAAAATTCAGGCTGGTGTCGTTGTCCGGTATCACGCAGAAAATCGCGCGCTTTTCCTCCCCCAGCCGCCCAATATACATCTCGTCGCTGTCTGTGACGCGGGCAAGCTCCGGCAGATTGAAGGCCGCAAGCCGGACCGCCGCGCCGATGAGGATGCTTTTCGCGGTTTTGTCCTGCGCCTGCTTGAACACCTTGTACTGCTTGAGCGCAATGCTCTGCGGGTCTTCGCTTTCCAGCTCGTCAAACAGCAGGTCCAGCGCGCTTTTGAAATTCGGGTCGCCCTCCCGCACCTCCGCCGCGTTGATCATCTCCATGACCATCGTGAAGTTCTGCTCGCACACAGGCGCTCTGTGCTTCAGATACAAAATGAGCGCCTGCAGGAGCGCCGTCTCCGCACGGTCCCAGAACGGGTCCGAGTTTTTCGCGTCCTTAGGCGTCGTGTTCGCCACAAGGTTCGTGACGAGCCTCAGCGCGTCGCTGTCTCTGCGCAGATAGGCGAAGGGATTGTAATGGCCGCGCATATTCACAAGATCCAGCACCGTGAACGGGATTCCCTGCTTTTCAAGCAGCCCGCCCACGGCGCGCAAAATCTCGCCCTTGCAGTCTGTGATAATATATGAGCAGCAGGCGTTCATCACATTGGGCAGACAAAAATACCGCGTCTTGCCCGCTCCGGAGCCGCCGACGACGAGCTGATGGGTATTGCGCTTTGTAATGCGCCCATCCAGGCCCAGCGCGACATGCTGTGTCAGCAGGATGTTTTTCTCCCTGTGCCGCCTGTCCCGGTACTTTTTTCCGATGGTCCGCGGGTCTCCCCACCGGGCGCTGCCGTATTCTTCGCCCGGACGGCGGTTGCCTCGCCCGGATTCCACGGCCACGGCTCCCGCCGGATACAGCAGCCCCGCCAAAAGCAGAAAACGCCCCGTGTCCTTTGTCCAGCGGACCGAAAACGGGGCGTTCATGCAGACGGAGAAACGGGCGAGCACCCTGGACAGGGATGCGCCGCCGGAAAACGCATCGGCCAGCGCCGCGGCGAGCCACAATGCCAGTGGGAAGCCCAGCGCCCACAGGATGTACCGGGCCGTGCGGCCCTGCTGCGGCTTCACCGGGTCAGCACGGCGTTCTTTGCCCTGCTGCGCTGGCGCAGGTCCAGCGCGCGTTCAATGCTGCGGTTCAGCACCTTGGAAAGGTCGCAGGTCTCCCGCAGCATATTCAGGCGTTCGGGCGCTTCCAGCTCCCCGTACTGCTGTGCGACGCCGGAAAAGTCCGGCTGCTCCACCGGGACGCCGTACCGTCTGCACAGCGCATAGCATACGCTGTGCGCATCCAGCTCATAGGGCCGCGGGTCAAAATCGCCCGCCTCCATCCCTGTTCCGATCTGCGCATAGACGATCTCGCGCGCCAGCGCGCGGAACGATGCCGCGCCCGAAAGGTCCGGCTGGATGGCGATGCGGTTTTCCTCCGGCTGGTATTCCGCCTCCCCGAAGATATCTGCTGTCGCGACCACCTCCACGGGGCTGCTTTGCAGCAGCGCGCCCAGCGCCTTTTCCATGTCCGGCGTTCCGTCCCGCAGTATCCCACGCACGGGAACCGGGTCGCCTACGGTCTGCGCCTTGTCGTACACATAGTCCAGCTTGATGTACCCGCTGCGCGTATCCCGCATGAACACCTGTACGGGCGTTTCATCCTCGCGTATTTTCCGCCCAAGCTCTGCCCATTTTTTGCGCGGCAGAAGCTGCGTTGCGCCGGGGCGCTGCTTCCACACTGTGGCGGTATTGGCCGCATTGTACATGGTCTGCGCGTGCAGGTCCAGAAACGCCCTGTATTTTTCCGGGTCCGAGGTGACCTCCATCACCGCCGCGTCACGCCGTTCATAGGCCTCTGTGCGTTCCTCCTGTTTTTTCTGCTTGAAATCCTCAAGCTCCTGATTTCTGTTTGCGATCAGGTCTGCGATATTTGCCATAGCTTTTTTCACTCCTACAACTCAAAATACGGCTCGTCCCTCGTTACCGTACGGACGGCGTTGTCCGTCTGCGTGCGTGCCTGCTTTTGCAGGCGGTCGATGGCCGCGCGCACGGACGGACGTTCAGTAGCAGTCGCCCTCGCATTGCTGTCTGAGCCATGCCCGCGTGTCTGCGAGGCGCTGCCGGACCGACCGCGGGCGGCTTCTTTTTTTACCTCCACCGCCTTTTCCCGCGGCACAGGGTAGCCCAGATGCTCCAGCACGCGGTTGATGCTTGCCGCCGCGCTGGCCGGAAACAGGATATCATTCAGCCCGTTGTCCATAGATTTGTTTTTGATCGGGCAGAACAGGACGCCGTATTCCTTTGCAAGCTGTCGGAACTGCCGCAGGTCTTCGCTTTTGATGGGCAGCAGCTTCAATTCCTCGCCGCTGCGCAGCAGACGCGTCAGATGCGTGGGGCCATGGGTCTTTTCCTCCTCTTTGGCCAGAGCCACCAGGATCGCCGCAAGGTTTTTTGCGCCGAGCCCGGCCAGCTTCACAGCCTCCTCCGTGATCATCAGGCTGTCCCGCACCAGACGCTCCGCCGCGTCACCTCCCGTATTCATCGCGCTTCACCTCCTTTCGCTTTTTCGTTTCTTCCCGCTGCGCGTCCGTATGGGCCAATGCAAGCTGGTCCCGGATATGCTCCATATCCGCCTCGATCTGCTCGCACAGGCGCAGTTCCCGGCGCATGGCCCGAAGCGCGCTGGTCAGACGGTCGATTTCGGCGGACAGCTCCGCCCGGTTCATACCAGTGGATGTATCCCCCCTTTTCCGGTACAGCACCGCACGCCGGTGCGTCATGCGTTCGATCTCTGTTTTCGTCTGCGCCCTGTACGCACAGAGCGCAGCGCTGTCCGTGATTTTGTGTTCCAGCAGGAACTGATGCTGTGCCAGATACCGGTCGAAGCGGCGCAGCTCCCCGCGCAGCGCATAGGAGACGTGGCGGGGCGCGCGTTTGCGCCGGACCTTGCACAGCAGGTGCAGGTATCGGTAAGTCAGGGCGGCAAAACCGGAATATCCGGCCCGCCCGGACGCAAAGCGCCCGCGCAGGCGGTAGGCCCTGCGCGGGCGTGAAGAGGACTTTTGATTTTCTTTTTTCCGCATGTTTTGCCGCGCCGGGCGCGGCGGGACTTCGGGCGTGGTGGGCGTCCGAAGCTGCGGCGGCTGCTCCAGCCGCTGACGGATGGCCGCCTCCGTGTATTCCGGCCCCAGGGATTTCAAGCGCAAAAACTTGCCGCCCGTTTTATGGCGGACCGCCATATATTTGATCTCCGGGCCGTATTTGACGATGTATCCGCGCCGTTGAAGGCCCAGCACAAAGGTCTGGAAGCTGGCAGCGGCGGCAAGCACTTCGTCCACATCCGCTTTTACCATTCCGCGCATGGTAGGCTTTTTCTCTTTTTCGTCCAGCCATTCCCGGTACTGCTTCCCTTTGTTTTGCGGCTCAATGACGGAAAGGCCGTATTCGCGGCAGAGCGCGTCTGAAACGGTACGGATTCCGTTGTAGTAATCGTTGAAATTGTTGCGGAACATCCTGCCGTCCGCATACGAGCAGGCGTTGAACACGATGTGGTTATGCGGATGGGCTTTGTCCAGATGCGTGCCAATGACGGTTTCATACCGTCCGGCCAGAAATCGGCGGACAAATTCACAGCCGATCTCATGCGCCTGCTCCGGCGTCACCTCTCCGGGCCGGAAGGACTGGATGATGTGATAGCCCTGCACCCTGTTTTGGTCCTTGCCCCAGCGCCGTTTGGTCGCGTACATTTCCGTGCAGGGCGCGGCAAGGCCGCAGTTGAATGCGTCCGTGAACAGGACGCTTTCTGTTTTGGCGGCATCCAGTGCATAGCCTGCCGCTGTTTCCAGCGCGGTCTTTTTTCCGTTGAGCGCATAGCGCACACGGCGGTCAAGGCGGGTGCGGATCGGAAATATTTTCGTGTATGCCATTCATAGACTCTCCCTTACAAGCGAAAGCGCCTCGCTGCACAGCCGCTGCAGTTCCTCCACCTGCGTGGGGGAAACGCTTTTGACCGTGTTGGCAAGGCGCGTGATCTGGTTGATGTTGTTTGCGATCCCGGATATCTCACGGACGAGCCGGAGCTGTTTTTCCGTTGGCCGCGGCTTTATTTCCACGCCCATGATGAGATTGCGGATGACTTTGCTTTTTCCCAGCCCACTCTCCTTACATATTTTTTCGAGATGTGAAAGCTCGTTTTTATCGAGAAAAAAATTAACATGAAATGTTCGGACGCGCAATGTGTATCACCTCATTGATTCAATGGTTCGGAGGGTTTTAGGGAGCTTGCTCCCTAACAAGCGGGCATTTGTAGATACAAATGCCGTGCTTGCAAGGACAGCGCACGCGCTGTCCTTTACCTGTCGAAAGGAAAACACTTTTACCAAATGATTTGAGTGCAGCGGCAACATGTGATATTTGTAATTCCACTTGGTGTTATTCATTCTTGAATATCCTCCCTTTGCTACTTTGGTGCGGTTGGCAGGACGCACCTTTATTGTAGCAAAGGGATTTTTTGTCATCATTATCGTCAAAAGACTTTTTTGAACCGTTTGCCTTGTGAGTGGTTTTCGATACGCAGCAAAACGGCCGGCATTTTGTATATGCCGGCCGTTGATCAAACGGGTTTGTATACAGTTGAAAAATAATTTTGTCTTTATATGCTGTAAAATAAACGCGTTAAACGCTTTCTCGGCCCGGGTAAAGAATACTGCGGCGAAGGGGCAGCCATTCTTTCAGCGCCTTGCGTAGAGCGAGATCCCAGAAGTCCCATTCGTGGACATAGCCGGGAATCTCTTCAAAATAGACGTTGTACCCCAGTTCTTTCAGATAGTCGCTGCCGTATTTTGTACCCTCCAATGCGAAGTCGTCTCCGCCGCACGTGATGAAAAATTGGGACAGCGGCTGTCCGCTTCGCGCTTTTTCCACTGCGATAGCGTTGACGTCGTTCTCGGTTCCTTTTACAAAGTCCTCCTGCTGTAGCCGGGTGATTCTTTTTAAAATGGTAGGCAAGGGGCCAGAATGCTCGGCGACCGTGTCCAATCCCTGCGCGATATTTTTCGGGCGGATAGCGCTTCCAGACATGATGAGTGCAGCGGCATAGCGCTCCGGATGGTTGATTGCTATTTTCATTGCGCCATGAGACCCCATAGAAAGTCCCGCCACAAAATTGTCTTCGCGTTTGGTGGAAAAGGGAAATAGTATGGGAAGCGTGTGGAATAATTCTTCGGTTATATAAGTATAATACTGCGCGCCATCGCAGCCCTCGTGCCAGTTTGTATAAAAAGAATCGTATCCGGCAGGCATTACAACTGCTATTTTGTTTTCATCGGCATAGCGCGCGATGTTGGAAAAATTCAGATAATCGCTGTCGTCACCGCTGCCCCCGTGCAGAAGCCACAGCACTTGATATTTCATTCCGGGCACATAAACTTCCCTGCGGCCAGCAACCGCATCGGCAAAGCTGTATGTGGGAAGGCATATCGTTATATTGGTTTGCATCCCCAGAGCTTGGGAAAGAAAATTCATTTTAATAACAGCCATATCTTAAATACCTCGTTTCTTGTTATCGGTTGGCAGACAGGCCTGTTCGGGCAGAAGCACGTCGTGCCGAATCGGCAGCCACTCGTCCAATGCCTTGCGTAGAGCGAGGTCCCAAAAGTCCCATTCGTGCGCATATCCCGGAATTTCTTCATAAAAGACATCGTAGCCGTAACCTTTCAGAATATCTCGGCATTCGTGCGCAAATATACGAATGAAATCGTTGCCTCCGCATGTCATAAACAACTTCGGCAGAGGTTTGCCCTGCACAACGTTTTCGCGAGCGGTGCGATACAGTTTGTCGTCTGTGTCTATCAGCTTGAATCCCTGAGCTTTCAGGCCTTTTACATCAACATTAAAATCCGTTCCGCCTCCTTCAGAACCATATTGCCCCACTATATGCATGATTTTATTGGTATCCATGCCACCGCCAGACATCAAAACAGCAGCGCATACACGCTCCGGCCCATATACTGCCCACTTGGCTGCCCCCATAGACCCCATAGACAGACCTGCGACAAAAGTGTCTTCCCTCTTGGTGGAAATGGGAAACATGGTTGCGCACACGCGGGGCAACTCATCAAACACGAAATCCCAATAACGATGCGGCCAAGGCTGCACGTGTTCCGGTTCGTTTTCATAGCTTGAATTGTGTCCGCTGGGCATTACAACTGCAATTTTATGCTCTTCGGCGTAGCGTAGAATGTTGGAAAAATGAATGTAGTCGGAATCGTCCCCAGTGCCGCCATGCAAAAGATACAAAACCTGAAATTTTGTGCCCGGTACATAGCTTTCGGCTTTCCCCTTGCCGCTGTCAAACAGCGTCCAGGAGGGACAAGGCCCGACGCTGTTGCCCCCAGGCCGCGAAAGGTTTGGATATAAAGAGGAAGCAGCGTGGTGGCGGCCATCATACTTGCATACAGCAGCATGCTGGCAATGACCGAGAGCCGGAACTTTTTCGCGCCAAACAGAGAAAGATTTAAAAATGGCGTTTTGAGCCGGAACTGCCGGTGGGTAAATATGTAAAGCAGTACAACCCCGGCCATAAGGGGCAGCAACACAGATATTGTGAACAGGCCGTAGCTGCCGGCATTGCCAAGGCCCAAGACAACACCGGTAAAACCGCATGCACCAAGTGCCAGCGATAATCCGTCGAACGTAAATGCTTCTGTAGGCGTGATATTTTTCATAAAAGCAAGGCCCGCACACCAAACAATGCCGGAAAGAATCAACGCACACCAGAACACCATATGCCAACCGAACAGGTCGATGACAATACCGGACAGCGTAGGTGCCAGCACGGGAGCCGCAGAAACAGCCAGCCCGTAGATACCCATCACGCGGCCCTGTGCTTCAGACGGGTAGGCCGACAAAACAACGACCTGTGTCAGGCTGAGCAGCATTCCGCAACCCAGCGCTTGTAAAATGCGCCCTATGAGCAGAACGGAAAAGGAAGGAGCAGCGGCCGACAGCAAAAGTCCCAGACAGAAAAGACCCATGAATGTAAGATAAAGCGGTCTGTTGGGAAAACGGCGAATTAAGGAAGCGGTTGCAAGCACCATAATGCCCATAACCAGAGAAAATGCAGTAATGAGCCATTGGGCCCTGGCAGCAGAAACGCCAAATTCTTCCATGATGGGAGATAATGCTGTATTCAGTATAGTATGTACCATTGAACTGACGATACAGCTGGACAGAAGAATGGCAAAGATGCTGTTGCGTACTTTTGCCGGAATGTTCAATATAAGCGCTCCTTTTCAAACAACTGTTGGTTGATACGAAAACAAAAATGTTTATACAGATTCCGTTACAGTCATCTTTGTGAGTATGGCGGCAGGCCCGTATTTGGAGGCCAGCTTCTCATCCGCTTCTTCTTTCGTGAGATGCCCATCATTGTACTGTGCCATGATCTGTACATCCTTATCGCGCAGCTTATAGAAATACAGCAAAGTCAAAGCCAGAAGAATGCCCACGGAAGGAAGCAGTGTATAGCACAGCCAGATACCGTTCAAGGCCGACTGAGGCTGTACGGCAGTTTCTCCGGCTACAAAACCGCATGCCGCCAAAATAAGCATTGCGAAGGGGCCGCTGAGACTACCCACCAGTTTTGAAAAAAATGTTTGAACAGATGCGGCCACACCCTCTGCGCGTTCACCCGTATGGTAAGTGCCATACTCAAGGCAGTCGGGTGTGAACATAAATAGCAGAATATTGTTGGCGCTTGTGAAGATGCTGTGGACAAAATACAGCACATAAAACAGGCTCATATTTTCATAGCCGACGAAATAACGCACTCCGCCAAGCACAGCGGCAGCGATTTGGCAAAAAACATAAATGTTGAATTTGTCCATGCGTTTTGTAATGGAGGGAATAAAAGCGCCGACCACCAGCATGGGGATCATGGACATCATACTCAAAAGAGATGCGGCATCTTGGTTGCCCAGATTATACCGTGCAAAAAACAGTGTGACGTATTGAATAAAGTTTGTCAGGCTACCAATGAACATGGCAACATAGAAAAGCAACAGATATTTATTGCCGATGACATATTTGCCCATCTGCTTCAGAGATGCTTCTTTTTCCGGCCGTACGACCCGACGTTCTTTTGCCTTGAAGCAAAGTGGAAGCATGGTAACGGCGGCAACCGCAGAAAAAATAATACCACAGGCCAGCCACCCCAAGCGTTTTTGAACCATAGGTAAAAGCATGGAAGCGCCGGTGATCCCGATCATGGCAAAGTACCGTCCCATAGCAAGCATTTGGCTGCGTTCTTTGATATTGTCCGTCATAGAAGTGGGAAGGATGAACATGGGGACGTCACATATGGTATAGGAAGCGTCCCAAGCGATGTAGGCTACGGTTGCCCATACGATTTTTAAAACAGGGTTTGCTCCGGCCGGAAGCGCAAAAAAGAAGATACTGCTCACTGCCAGCAGCGGCATAGCGATGCGCAGCCAAGGAAGAAAGCGCCCCTTTTTAAACTTGATGCGGTCAATCAGAACCCCAAACAGAGGATCATTTACAGCGTCCCAGAGCTTTGTGATGAAAAGAATAACTGCGACGGACGCGGCAGTAATGCCCACATCCGAATAAAAGGTTTGCATATTGATGGCGATTAATCCGTAGAAAATGTTTTCGCCCAAAAAGTACATCCAGTAGCTGAAGCGTTCCCCTTTGGTGGTGCGGTAGCCGGATACGGCTTGTTTTGTTCGTGCCATGCTGGTTCCTCCTTATAATGAATAATTAAAAATCATTTGCAGCGGTTTTATGGATGCCGCGCCGGCTTCGGAATCTATAAAATAGCTGAAATTCAACAATTGTTTTCTTTCTTTATGGACAGCATAACAAAAATATTGTATTATTTTATCGTATATTTACTCTTTTTGTATCATTTTCGGAGGAGTTACTTTTGGAGGATAAAAAAGGCCGCTATATTGAAATTGAGGAAGCGATTGGATATGGACAGCCTGTTCCGAGCCGAACGTACTCTGAATTGCTGCCGGATACACACATCAATGAAAATCCGGTGGAACTTCAGGAAGTTTCCTATACTGCCGCAGGTAAAGGACATCGAAAAGCATACAGCTATCGTCCGGAAACATCGCTTTCTTTTAACAGTGATACCCCTCCCCGGGCAAAACTGCATAAACACGATTATTTTGAATTGCTGTTCGTAGTTTCAGCGCATTTGGAAATGCAAATCGAATCGCGCTTGTGCCAATTTTACAGAGGGGACGTTTGTATTTTAAATTGCTCCACACGCCACGCCGAACATTACGAGCCAGATACAGAGCTATTCTATCTTGTACTTTCGCCGGATTATTTGCTGAATTTCCCAAGAGGAGAAGGTCCTGCGCTGTCGCCAGAGCTTTGGCGCTTTTTTTCAAAGGCTCTACATGGTTCCCTGTTGCAAAATAAAGACTATGTGGCATTTCAATGGCGCGGCGATAATATGCCGGTGATTTTGCGCAGAGTGATGACGGAGATACGGGGTATCTTTACAGAGAAAACGCCCGGCTATCCGCTTTTTGTCCGGGGACAGGTGTGCCGGATGTTCTCTATTTTGTCAGACCCGCAGTATTACGAAACAAAATTCGTGGATCTCGGCACAGACGAAAGCTTTTCGTTGGCTTTTTCAGCCAAACAGGTATTGGATAAGACAAATTATCGGATGAGTAAACTGCAACTTGCGGAACAATTGAATTACAGTGCGGAACATATCAATAGAGTATTTCAACATCATTACGGCTGTACCATACCGACGTACAATCGACGGATATGCTTAAAGCGGGCAGCTGAGCTCCTGCGGGAAACACCGCTTCCGGTGCACGAGATATGCAGACAATTGGGTTTTGTCAACCGGACAAATTTCTATATACTCTTTGAACAGGAATACGGCTTAACGCCTGCGGAATACCGGAGAAAAAATTACCTGTAAATTTGGGCAATACAAAGGCGTGAAGCAAAACGCAATTCCCACTTGTGTGGTTGCGTACGACAGCCGAGCACACAGCGAAGAATTCACGCAGATAACGGCTTGTATTTTGGCTGATTCAGACATTCGGACATAAGTTATCCGCTATCTTTAATCTATATTTTAGAGAGAAAATATATTTCTATTTCTCTATAATCCCCCAACTGCACCTCCGCTCCTGTGAGATAACAGACAGCTTCCTCCCACATGTGCAGCGGATATCTTTCTCTCTCCCGCATATGGCGCATAATGTCCAGTGCCTGGCGCTTCGTTTCCGGCACAAGGCGCAAATCCGAAATATTCACGCCAAGCTCCCAGGCAATATCGTCAAGCAGCCGGGCAGGCTGTGCCGTGCGGTCTTCTGCGTATCCCCAAAGCGTAAGCTGGTTCCCGTCTGCTTTGTCCGCCGCCTTGTCGTTCAGCCACCATTCAAACCACTGCTCCGGCGTGCTGGCAAATTCCAGAACCGGCAGGCCAAGCGCGCGCCTGTCCTCCAACATGTGGCCAAACGTGCGCAGATACTGCGCCTTGAATTTGGGCCAGCGGCGGAACTCCTGTTCACGCCCCGCGCGCCGTGCCATGGGGCAGCCGATGCAACCAAGCCGCGTAAATCCCTCATCGTACAGGCTGCATTGCTTCAGCCCCACATCTTTGGAATAGGACCAGATATCCGAATCCGTCCAGTACGCCAGCGGGTTGATCCTCCTCTGGTTGTCCTGATAGCAGGTCTCGAATATCCTTCGCTTTTCACTGTTGTCAAACGGCATGATGATGTTGTCACCGCGCTTTTTGTCCGATGCGATCTCCAACTCGTCGCGCTTTTTTCTCCGTCCCACGCTCTCATACTTGCGCACACCCAGCGACAGGATCGCCCGGCCCTGCTGCGGCACCGGACGTTCTTTCAGATGCTCGCAGCAGTATCGCACCTTGCGCAGCGGCGGGATCTTCTTTCTGCGCATCAATTGCCACATACTATACTGGTACATCACATCATAGGTCAGATACCCCAAATCGCGGTATGCCTGGAAATTTGCACGCTGGAAATAGACAAGCTCCGGCGGATCGATGCCTGTAACACTATGCATATAAAAATGCCGCACTCCAGCCCGGCGCATCAGATGCCCCAGCACGCGGCTGTCTTTTCCCTCACTGGTACAAACACAATAGCCCCGCACATCGTAGTGCAGTGCCAGCCCCTCGTAATACCGGAGCAGGCGCACGGCTTCTTCATCCGGCGCATTTTTTGTAAAGCTCATTTGATGTTCCATCGAAAAAGGCCGAAGCGAATTACCGCTCCGGCCCGCCGCCTCCTTTTTCCCTGTTCGTTTTTCGCCGCTCCCGCATCGACACATATTCGACAAAATACAGGTCCAGCGGCATATATTTAAAGCTTCTGTTGTATGCAAGGTGCTCATTTTCGATCCCGTCCCGGACCGCATGGTCAAGCAAATGCTGTATATCCTCCACCGGGATCGTGCGCACCGTGCAAAATCCGGGCAGTCTCCAATCGTCCGGCATCGCCGCCTGCAGCATGTTATTGCTGCGCGCGCCCGCTGCCCAAAGCAGTACGGAACCCGCCGGGCAGCCTTTCAGCGAGGCCTGCAGCTTGACCGCGGCGGGAATGTCCGCCAAGAAGCGCCCGCTGGGGGCCTGCTGCCGCGCCATAAGATACTCTTTTACGATCTGCCCAACCTGCTCCTGCGGCTGGATGTATATAAGGCTTTCCTGATAACCCATTGTGTCACTCTCCTACATAAAAAACAGCACCTGTCTTTTCAGACAGGTACTGCTTTCACTTCGCGCAAGGCTATCTTGCGTCCATTTCTTTTCTTCTGTTTTTCTGTTTTTGTATCTGTGCATATACAGGAGACTGCCTGTAACGGTACATCACAAAATCTGTTACGAACTTTGTCTGGACCGGAACGCCCGTCTTTTCAATGCAAGCCTGGAGCAACTCCGGCGTAATGACAGGCAGCCTGTGCCTTGACGCATAGTCCGCAAACGCGCCTGTCTCCTGTTCAAACTCTGTCAGCAGCACCTGCAGCAGTCCAGCCCGATCCGCCCGGTTCGGATATCCGCGTGACACGAGCGCAAGGTTGTTGTCGTAGTTCGGGGCGAGAGACAATATTTTGCCGCTGACCACATCCCGCAGCACGCCATAGTTGTTGGTATGCCTGTCCACGTTCTCACAAACCGCATCCAGAAAAATGATCTCCAGATAAGCGTCGGAAAACTCTGTTCCAAGCTCGCGGAACGCGGCATAGCTCACACCGTAGTCATCATCGTCACCGACAATAGAAGCCACAGGCTCAAAATTCACACCTGCACCTCCGGTAAAGTCCCGCGAACGTATGGTAGATCCGTCTACTCGCTCGTAATACGCCATTGGAAATCCCAGCGCCGTGCCCAGCTCGTAGACGAACAACTCGGAAAACAGCGCAAGGCGGTCGGCGCGTTTGTACATCCACCATTCTCCGCCGATCAAACGCCAGCACTTTTCAAAGCTTCCGGTATTCGTCAGCTCCGGCGTATGTGCCATCGACGCCTTGTCCTCAGAATTACGGTACAACAGGGCGATCTCTGAAACTCCGCCGCCTGTCAAAGCAACATCGTCAAAATAGTTTTCAGTGAACTTTACATCAGAGTAGGCGAGGCTGCTGCCCTCCGGCTTTACCCAATAGGTATCCGTGATTGTCGCGGCATAGACGGATAAAACAAGCTCTGTTTCATCCCGTTCTGCCAACCGCAGAGCCTTTTTAAGCAAACGCGAATTTGTCCGGTGAATATCAATGGCGCGTGTGCGCAGCCAATCTTCAAAGGATGAACTGCGCTTAAAAAACAAAGGGAGCAGATCTTCACGCACAGGTGTAACAGCATTGCCCGCGACGGTCGCTACTGCAACATCCTTGCTCATGATCTGTGCACGGTAGGATAAATCCATATTCTCGCCCCCTGTATATACAAAAATATACCACAAATGCGAAAAAACCACAATCGAAGCCTGTCGGCGTCATTGACGTGTATGTACAAATGCACTCTCTTACCTGTCCTCCACTTTTTTCATCCCATCGGATGTTCTTTTCGGAACGCCTCGGTCTGGCGCTTGAGATAGATGCGCCGCGTCTCGCGACGCACAGCACTGCGCAGCGCGTCGATGTGCGAATATTCTGTTTTCAGCCACAGGCGGTAAAGGAAATCCAGCGGCCTGCGCTGCGGCGTCAAAACAGAAAGCTGCTGATGGGTAAGCGGCGTTTCCCGTAAAACGGAAAGCAGGTCCTGCTTGATGACATATTCATACGCCCTGTTCATCACCTTTGCGGGCACGCTGCCCTCCAAGAGGTCCCGCAGGCAAAACATCTCATGCTCCGCCTGCGCGACCACTTTCATCTGCTGTTTTGTCATGTTCTGTATCCTCCGTTTTTTCTATCGGGCTTCGCCCGCAATTCTTTCCCGGTTTCTTTTTCGCTGCCGTCCGGCTTCCTCTGCCGCCGCATCCTGCATATGGTCGATCAGGACATTGGAAAGGCCCGTGTCCTTTTTCAGATACTCCTGATACAGATATTCCAGCGGCATGCGCATGCCCAAAAGCGCCTTTGTTTCCTTTGGGCCAAGGAACGCTTCTTCCACCAGCAGCGCCATATCTGTTTTCACCGCAATTTCGCCAGCCTTTTCGATCACATCCTGTACGGGCAGACGCTCCAGCCCGGCCACAAAAGCCGCCAGCTCATCATTCATTTTTCCAATCAATCGTTCCGTATTGTTCATAAAGCTCCCTCTGTTATCTCTCATAGTCCTTCGCCGCCCGCTGCGGCGGCTCAATATCCAGCGTATCGTCCATCAAATCCGGGATGCTGTTCTTCCCGTCGATGTTCAGCAGTGCGTTCACCGCCGAGAGCCGCGCTTCCTTTTCAGCCAGCTCCTGCTCCTGTACAAACGGCTTCTCCAGCTCCTGCCGGGTATTTTCCTGCTGCTTTTCGATCTCCGATATCTCCTGCGTCAGCTTTTTCAAATGGGCTTCCATCCCGTTCAGCGCATTGTTGATACGGGCAAGGTTGCCCTGTACATCCGTGCCCAGCTCCGCGAAATACACCGCCGCGCCGCGCAGGCCCACGACAAACGCCTGTTCCATCGCACGGTATTCAAGCCGCATCGCGAACCCGCGGTATGAGCCTATTTCCATCGCTTCGCCGCGCTGCACCACCGTCTGGCACAAAGCCAGCAGCTCAGCGCCCGCCGCGGCCTTGTCCGTGTACTCCCGGCCCATGACCGTCATGAAAAACTGTTCCCTGTCCTCCGGTGTGTTCGCGTCGCGCCGGGGGATGTCCCTTTCAATGGCCCCGATCTTCTGCCGCCGCTCCAAAAGCTGCTGCGGATATTCCAGCAGCAGCATATCCTCCAGCCTGTACCGCTGGGACACATGGCTTGATTTCAAAAGCCGCAGCTTTGTCACGTCCGTTTCAAGCTGTACCTTCTCCAAAATATGCGGATTGCCTGTGGACAGCGCCTTGATCTCACCATAGGACAGCACCGCTTCATCCAGGTCCTCGCAGGAACGGGACGGCGCTTTTCCGCTCATCACCTGGGATATGAACCGCTGCTTTGTCTCAATGAGCTGGTCGGGTAAGAGATGGACATTGCTGCCCATCCCTCCCCTAAGAACCGTGCGTGAGAGTTTCCCCTCACACGGCTCAAGCCTTTCAAAAGGCTCTCTTATCGAGAACCCGGCTCAAAAGCAGTAATCAGGCTGTGAATTTTCTTCGTGGCATTCCTTGTGTACCATGATTTTCCGGCTGCTCTTTCCGGCTGGGGTATGCACTTTGAAGCCGGTTTCTGAGGTGATAAGGTCCCCGCAGACAGGGCAGCGGCGGCCTTGCCGCCGCCAGATCGTCAGCAGCTTTTCCCGTCCCTTGGTGCTGTTGAGCAGCTTTTCGCCCTCTCGTTCCTCGAAATAGTCCGTCCAATATTCATCAAACGGATTTGCTTCCGCCACGATTTTCTTAAATCGTATGATTTTCGTATCGGTTGCATATTCGAGTTTGCAATAGAGCGGTTTGCCCTCCGTGCCCTGGTTTTCATAGGGAACAGAGAATGTCCACTGGCGAGAGTCGATGTCGTGCCAGTATTTCCTGGCAATCCATTTGCGGCTCTTTTTCTTGTGCCTGCGCTTGGCCCATTGCCACAAGCATTTGTATATCTCATAGTCAACCGTGCTGAACACCTTGGAAGAAACAACATATCTCTGATTGTTTACCCACCCCCGGATAACCGGGTTGAGCCTACGAATCAGGATTTCCTGCTTTATGGATTTGCTGCTCTTAATGATGTCCCGCACTTTGCCCAGGAAGGATTTCACCGCAGATTTGCAGGGCTTGATGAGCAGTTTTCCGTTGTATTTGCGGATGTTTTTGCCCAGGAAGTCAAAGCCCTCGCCAATGTGGGTAATAACCGTCTTTTCTTCAGATAGCTGCAATCCTCTTTCTGTCAGGAACTCTCTCACGATGGGAAGCACCTTTTCACGCAGAAACTCCGGCGATTCTCCTGTGATGATAAAATCATCCGCATATCGCACGAAATTCATCTTGTTGCAGTGTGTTTTCCCATTGACCTTTTTACGGGTCGGGAGTCTGTCATGGAGCAAGCGTTCCAGACCATCCAGAGTCATATTCATCAGCGTCGGAGAAATCGTACCGCCTTGCGGTGTACCCTCGTCTGTTGGGAATAATTTCTGTGTTTCCACATATCCGCATTTCAGCCACTTTTCAAGGATCTGCGTGTCCATTGGAATGTTTTCCAGCAGCCATTGGTGACTGATGTGGTCGAAGCAGCCCTTGATGTCGCCCTCCAGTATCCATTTCGGGGATTTTCCTTTGTTCAGGTCGGTGAAGCACTGCTCGATTGCATCGTGAGTGCTTCTGCCGATTCTGAATCCGTAGGAGTTGGGGTCGGCATAGGTTTCCGCTATCGGTTCCAGTGAAAATTTGTAGAGTATCTGCATGGCTCTGTCGGTCATGGTCGGGATGCTCAGTGGTCGCATTTTTCCGTTTTTCTTGGGAATATAGTGCCGTCTGAGCGGTTGGGGGCGATACCCCCGCCGGTTGAGTTTTGAGATTGCGTTGAATTTTGCCTGTGGCGTCAGCCATAATTCATGGTCTACGCCGGATGTCCTTTTGCCTGAGTTACTTGTTACTCGCTTTACCGCCAGGGCTTTGGCGTAGAACGAGTGTGTCAGCAGCCATTGCAGCGATTTTACTTTGCTGTAATGACCTTCCTTTTGAGCCTTTACGATACGCATTTGCAGCTTTTTGACATACGCCCGTGCTTTTTGCCAGTCTATTTCTTCCCAGCACGTTGCAATGCCGGGAGATGCACACGGTTTCCCGTTCATTTGCATTTTCTCCTTTCAAAAGTTCTATAAATTCTCTCGTAAAGAAAGACCAGATGGAAGTCTGCCCGCTTTCGCGTGAGGTGATGTTGCAACCTCTATCCGTCCCCATTACAGGGTCGGCGTTCGCTTTTTCCATCGTTCCTTACCCGCATTTTCCATGGGCTTTCCTTGCGGTCTGCTTTCCGGCTTTTGCCGGAGAAAATACGGGCTTACCACGTTTCACATAATTAACAGTACGGGTTAGGTTTCGCCTCTCCGCCGGCAGTCTTGTTGTCCATGTGCCCCCATCATGGAAAGGGGCATCCGACTGCGTCACCTTTTGGTTCAGGCTTATCAGCAACTTTAGCCTGTTCGCACTTTAACGACGTTTATTAGCGATTCACATTACATTAACCATACCGCACAGCCAGGCTCCCCAGCCGCATTGTTGCTCGCAGCTTATCGCATCCACCTCACGGTTTCTGCTTGACCCCTTTCGGGGAGGGCTACTTTTTCACATCATGCTTCCTCACAGCCGTTACCAGCTGCTTTGGTGATGTCAGGCTACTGCTAATGGAATAGCAGGTTCGGTCAATAGCCGAACAATTAAATTATGCGACTTCGTGTCGCACCCACGAATAAGCGTCAAACGTCCCTTCCGTCACATAGCGGTGGATGAACACCTTTTTGTTGGTATTTCCCTGCCGGATGGCCCTGCCCTCACGCTGCTCTATGTCGCTTGGCCGCCACGGCACATCCAGATGATGCTCCGCTGCAAGCAGCGTCTGCACGTTCGTGCCCGCTCCCATTTTCTGCGTGCTGCCCAGCAGGATGCGCACCTTACCCGAGCGCACCCTTGCGAACAGCTCCGCCTTTTTCTTTTCGTTGTCCGCGTCATGAATGAACGCGATCTCGCCGGGCGGCACGCCGTGCCCGATCAGCTTGTCCCGTACATCGGCATACACGCTGAACGCTGCCGCCTGTACCGCAGCCACGCCGTCCGTCATGCATTTGATCTTCTTCTCAGCCTTTGGCGTGGACAGGTCGCAGAATACAAGCTGTGTCCCTTTGGTGGATGCAAATTCCTGCCAGAGCCGGAACACCTCCTCCACAGAGGCATTGACCTTGCTGCCCGCCTCATCCGGCAGAAGCGGATCGATGAGCCGCTGGTCCAGCGCCAGCTTGCGGCCATCGTTTGTAATTTTCAGCATATTGTCCTCGCTGGGGTCTACGTTTCCGTTCCGCACCGCCTCGGCGCGTTCGCCCAGTTCAGCCACCATTTCCCGCTGGATGTCTGTGGGCTTCACCACAACATTTTTCCGCTCCACCTCCGGCACAGGCAAATTCAGCATATCCGCTGTCTGGATGTCCGCCGCCTCGCGCCACAGCGCCATCAGCTCCGGCAGATTGTAGAACCGGGAAAACCGCGTGCGCATCCGGTATCCCGTCCCCTCCGGCTTCAGCTCCACCGATGTGGTCACTTCCCCGAACGTGGACGCCCATTCGTCGAACAGCGTCAGGCCCCGGTCCTGCAGCATACCGTATTGCAGATATCGCATCATCGTATACAATTCCGCCATGCTGTTGGAGATCGGCGTGCCTGTGGCAAACACCACGCCGCGCCCGCCCGTCAACTCGTCAAGATATTGGCATTTGGCAAACAGGTCGCTGGATTTCTTCGCTTCCGTCTGCGCAACACCCGCCACATTTCTCAGCTTTGTGTACAAAAAAAGATTCTTAAAATTGTGCGCCTCATCAATGAAAAGGCGGTCAATGCCCAATTCTTCAAAGGTCACAACATCATCCTTGCGGCTGTCGTCGTTCAGACGCTCCAGCCGTGTTTCCAGCCCCTTGCGCGTCCGTTCCATCTGCTTGACCGTAAAGCGCGGCGTATCCTTGTCCATAAGGCCAAGCTGCGTGGTGATCTCGTCGATCTGGCGCTGGAGCATGGCCGCCTGCCGCTCCGCCGACAGCGGGATCTTCTCAAGCTGGGAATGCCCGATGATCACCGCGTCGTAATCTCCCGTGGCAATGCGCCCGCAGAATTTTTTCCGGTTCGCGGTTTCAAAATCCACTTTCGTGGCCACAAGGATATTCGCGCCGGGATACAGCTGGAGCCATTCCGCACCCCATTGCTCCGTCAGGTGGTTTGGCACAACGACCAGGCTTTTGCTGCACAGCCCCAGGCGTTTGGCCTCCATCGCCGCCGCTGCCATCGTGTAGGTCTTCCCGGCCCCGACAACGTGTGCAAGCAGCGTGTTGCCGCCGTAAAGGATGCGCGCCACGGCGTTGCGCTGGTGCTCCCGCAGCACGATCTCCGGCGACATGCCGTGAAAGGAAATATGGCTGCCGTCATACGCCCGCCCGCGCAGGCAATTGAATTTTTCGTTGTACAGCTTCACAAGGCGTTCACGGCGGGCCGGGTCCTTAAAGAGCCAGTCGCGGAACGCCTGCCTGATGGCGTCCTGCTTCTGCTGCGCCAGTATCGTTTCGCTTTTGTTCAGAACCCGTATTTCCCGGCAGGACACGGCGTCGTATTTTGTGTCGTACACCTTTACCGTGCGCATATTCAGCGACGCTTCCAGAATGTGAAATCCGTTGATGCGCTCTGTACCATATGTCTCGTTTGCTTTCACATTGGACGCCGCGCCCTTTGCCTTGTTTGTGATGTTCCACTGGCCTGTGTATGAGACATATATCACTTCCATCACCGCTGCGGCATTCCAGGACGGCTCCAGCAGCTCCACCATGAAATCCTTCACAACATCCACCGGTATCCATGTAGCGCCCAGATGCACCTCGATGTCCCCGGCTTCAACGGGCGCGGGCTGCACCTGCTCCAGAGCGGATACATTGACAGCATACGCCTCATCCGCTTCCGCCGCTTTTTGTGCCGTGTGCAGCTTTTCCCGCACATTCCCGGACAGGTATTCGTCCGCCGTCACCCAGCCGCTTTCCGGGATACCCTCCCGCACGCGCGACGGGTCTCGAAAAATAGCGCCCTGCAATGCACGGACGATCCCGTCCTGGTCCTCCGTGCGCAGGAGCTGCGCCATATATGGAAGGTCCACGCACGCGCGTTCGGAAATGGAAACAGCCAGCGCTTCGCTGGCTGTCCCCACCTCGGTCGCAGGCCTACGCGCCTGGATGGTGCGCTTTGTGAACATGTCCGATTTGCACTTGAAGTTCCCTTCGTCATCGAACACCTCCAGCGCGCACAGAAGGAAATATCCGCTGTCGTCCCGGAATACGCCCGCGTTCCCACGGCTGTTGATGCGGCCATACCGCCGCACAAAATTGTCGTACAGCCGGTTCAGCCTGTCCTGCTCCAGCTGTACCGCCGCGTCTCCGCACCCGTCAAGCTGTACCTGCATGAGCCTGCGCGTCTGGCCGCGCAGCGCGATCAGCTCCCGCACACGGCGCGTATTCGCCCCGTCCAGCTTCACCGCGCGCATGACGGAGTTTTCCCGGAAGTACAGCCTGCCGTCCACCTCCGTGAAGCTGTAATTGCGCACATCCGGGTCCGCGGGCAGCACCTCGATCTCCTGTTCCGCCTGTTCCAGCGGCAGCGCCGCCGGGAGCCGTGCGTCCAGCCCTTCCAGTGCGGCGTGCAGCGCCGCGCCCAGGTCCTGTCCCGGACGCGGGCGGCAAACGGAGCGGGGACCGAACGGGCCGCTTTCCATCACCATATCGCCCAGCACCATTTCCGGATGCTCCGCAAAATACTGGTTGATGGGCACGCCGTCCCCGGTCTTTCCCACATGCAGCCACGGTTCATCCCGTTCCGCCATGCGTTCGCGCTTTTGCAGGAACAGGATATCCGACGTCACCTCTGTGCCCGCGCTCTGGCGGAACGTGTCGCTGGGCAGGCGCACCGCGCCGATCAATTCGCACCGCTGGGCGATGTACCGCCGCACATTGCCTGACGCCTTGTCCAGCGTGCCGCTTGAGGTGATGAACGCGATGATACCGCCCGTGCGCACCTTGTCGATGGTCTTGCCGAAAAAGTAATCATGGATGAGCCAATGCTCCCGGTCGTACCGCGTGTCATGTACGCCGAAGCTGCCGAACGGAACATTGCCCACGGCGCAGTCAAAGAAGCTGTCCGGCAGTGCCGTTTTCTCATAGCCGCAGGCATAGATGTGCGCCGACTGGTAGAGCTGTCCTGCAATGCGCGCGGAAATATGGTCCAGCTCCACGCCGTAAAGCCCGGTGGGGTTTGTATCAAACTGCTCCGGGCGGCAGCCGAAAAACGCGCCCACACCCATGGACGGCTCCAGAATGTTTCCGCCCGTCACGCCCCAGCGTTCCAGCGCGCTGTACATGGCCCGTATCACCGTGGGCGGCGTGTAGAATGCCGTCAGTGTGGATGCGCGCGCCGCCATGTATTCCGATTCATCCAACAGGGATTTTAATTGCGCGTACTCCTGCGCCCATTCGGTTTTTTCTCTGTCAAAGGCGTCCGCAAGGCCGCCCCATCCCACATACCGCGCTAATATGCCCTGTTCCTCCGCCGTGGCCATACGGCCCTCGTCCTCGATACGGCGCAGGGTCCCGATGGCCGCGGCATTCAGCGCAAACCGCGCCTTGGGGCCGCCCGGAGATGCATTCTCCGTGGGATAGCGGTAATCCAGCTTTGGCACAGGCAGGGTATCCTTCTGTACCTGTGCCGCCTGCGGCAGCTCCGCCATCCGCTGGCCGTCCTCCTGAAATGCGTCATAGGCGCTGGACACGTCCATCGTCGTATACCGCGGCTGGCCCAGCTCCGGCTCCATGTCCTTGAGAATGACCGTCCGCGACTTGAAATTGACTTCCGTGATGCTGTGCTCCCGGCCCTCGATCTCGATGATGCCGCCCCGCGGCAGCGCCTCTGCCGCACGGCACAGCCTGACCGGCTCCGGCTGGCCCGCGCCCGGCTCAAACAGCGCCGTATCCACGCCCGCGCACAGCAGCTTTTTCAAATATGCGGGCCATTGCTCTTTAAGGAAGCCCGTAACATCCACTTCGCCCAGCGGCGGCACATGGGCATGCAGCACCTTTGTGTGCAGCGCTCCCGATACAACGCGCGCGTCCTCGTCGTAAAACAAAAAATACGCATCGTTTCCGCAGCCCAGCGCGTAACGGTTGTATTGATCCTTCAGGTCCAGATAACGGTCCCCGCTGAAAGGCAGCGAAAGGTCCCGCGGGGCTTCTGTGTACACAGCCTGCCCGCTCGCCGGACCGGGCGGCAAAAGCTGCGCGTTGCGCGTGTCCGCCCGGAGCAGCGCTGCAAAGGCTTCCATGCTTTCCTTCCGCATGAGCAGCGGAAAATCCGCGTCCTCCAGGCGGACGCCGTCCCCGCTGATCTCCACGATGTGGAACGCCTTGCCGTCCTCCAGGTATACGGTGTCGTCCACAGCACAGGGACGCTGCGGGGCGGGCGGCTCGCGGGCAGCATCCCGCCGCACGGCTTTCAACTTTTGCGCCTGTTTTTCCCGCTTCCATTCTGGATATTGCTGTTCTTCCTCGTCCGTCAGGTACAGGCCGTCTTTCACAAGCCGTCCGATGCGCCGGGCCGCCTCCGGCCATTTCAAAAGCTGGTACGGTGCGTCCATACCCGTGCCGTGTATCACGGAAATGCCCGGCCTGCCGTACATGTTGTAGTCCACACTGCCGTGTGTGCCGTCCAGAAATGTCCATGTCATCCCGCCGACGCCGTATTCGTGCTTCAAAAAATCCGCGGTCTCCTTTTCCGTGTGCTTTCCCCCATACCATTCGGCAATGCGGAATTTCCCCTTCGAAAAACCGGAGCCATGGCAGAGCACCGCGTTGATCTCAGCTTCGCTGAACCCGGCCCGCGCCGTTTTCGGGGCCTCCGTTCCATCCGCTTGCTCCTCCCTCGCGTCCTCCACGATGGGAAATGCGGCGGGCGGGGCCTCGCGCCGGTATGTTCCCTGTTCAATGAGCTGCGCCGCGCGCTCCGCCACTTCCAACAGCGTGAGCGTTGTTTTCGCCCGCGCGGACAGATAACCGCCGCGCCAGAATTCCACTGTGCCGTTGCCCCGGTTGCAGTATCCGTAACGGTGGTTTCCGATGAACAGCTCCGTATATATATGTCCCATGGCGTCCGCCAGAAAGGCTTTGCGCTCCTGCATATCCATGGTGGTGCTGAAAAAGGATTCGATATCCTGTTTTTTGCAGCCTTTTTTGTATTCCCTGTCACAGCGCAGGATATCGTCTATTTCATCCGGAGACAAAGAAACAGGACGCTCCGTGCCGGAACGCCCTGTTTCCTGTATCTCTTCTTCTGCCGGGAACAGGCTCAGCTGCCGTAGATCAGTTCCATCGCCGTTTCCTCCGCCTGCTGGCGCAGGCTGTTCATCGTCCCGGCCCAGCCAAGCGGGTCCGTCTGTTTGTCCGGCAGCTTCGTGCGCTGTACCAGACGCTCCATCGTCTGCTCCACCTGCCCGCGCACCTGACGGTCGATCTGTGCCAGATGGCTGTTCAGCGTGCCCTCCAGCAGCAGGATGTTCAGCTGACCGGGGTCGCTTTTCTCCAGATATCTGAGGCGCAGCAGGCCGTATTTGCCCGGTGCTGTCTCCGGTTCCTCCAGCATCAGGTCCGGGTAGCGCACTCCGTTCCGTGTTGTATATGTCATTGTCCTGTACCTCCTTTGCAGCTTCAGCCGCATGTGAAAATTCCTCTCTGCCTTCATTCTGCACGCCGCGGGCCGGAAATGCAAGCCTGTCGTTTTCCCTGGCCGCACGTTCGACATCCCGCAGCACCGACGCGGCCAGACGGCTGGCATAAGTGCCCGCGAGTGCGGCCAATCCGGAGCTGTTGAAGCGCGTGATGCTTTCCAGCGCGTCCGACGTGACCGCACCCGTTCCAATGCCAACACGGACGCCCACCATGTATGCCGCGCTGTCCGCCACGAGCTGGTGGAACTGCCGGGCCAGCGCGGCGTCGTCCTGCCCGGACCATCGGCCTTCTGCGTCCGCCGCACGCAGCATCGCCGTCAGCTGCATCGGATACAGCTCCCGCGGCGCGTTCATCACAAGCGCGTAAACGCGGTCCGCCACCACGGGTTCCCGGGAAATCCCATATTCCTGTCCCAGCCTGTCCGTCACACGCTCCAGCGCTTCAAACGGCAGGCTCCATTGCCGGAACTCCGGCGCGCCCGGCAGCGGCTGCGTTTCCCTGACGTCAAACACGTATTTGAGACGCCCGAAATGGCTGTGCGGGTCCGGCAGCGCGATGGCCTGCGCGTCCGGACGCAGGCTCCGCTTCATCCGCGTATACCACACCTCCTTCGCCGCGCACGCCGTCGCCTCCGGCTCCTGCGCGTAGATCAACACCTGCTCCGGAAAGCTGTATTTGTACAGACGCGCCGCGGCGTCCAGGAACGCCCGCCACGCCTGCCCGCTGCTCGTAATGTTGTACAGCGTTGTCCGGGACAGCTCCCGGACGGTCTGCCTGTTCACCGGCATCGCCGCTCATCTCCTGCTTTCATTTTTTACCGGGCTTCGCCCCGTTCTTTTTGGAATCTCTGCTTCGGGGTCAGAATGCGCCCCTGTTCGTCATAGCTGCACGGGTCTGCGGCCTGTGTCTGCCAGCCGAACATCGAGCCTGCCAACATCGCCTCGGCCTGGGCGCGGCTCACACCCAGCTTTTCGTTTGTCTCCAAAACGAACGCGCGGTTCTCCTCCCGTCCCATGTCTGGAATATCGGTTTTGAAAAAGCCGGTTTCTCCCTTTTTAACAAGGATGATCCCGCCCGTGCTGGGCAGGAGGTTGTAGCACTGCTCCGGCAGGGACGAGCGCAGCGGGATGACCGTGCCGCCGTTTTGCCGGAGCTGCTCCGCAAGCTGGCAGATGTGCCGGATGCCGTCCATGCCCCAGCCCAGCTCCAGATGGCAGTCGTCAATATATCTGCAGGTACGCTCGATCTGTTCCCCGTCGCTCCATGTGATCCGGACCTTATCGCCGTCCGGGATTCGGAACAACTCTTTGTAGTCCGGCGTGATGAAGCGGATACCGCGCCCGGCATTCTCCATGTGCCGGTCCAGATGCTCCGTCATATACGCGAACAAATAGAAATTGTAGTCGCCCGGATTGGTATGGCAGCGCAGCAGATAGCTGTACTGCTGTGTGTTGATCCGAAATCCGTATTCCCTGCAGTAGTTCCCGTCAAAGCCTGCGTCTGCGTGGTCGTGGCAGAAGCGCGCCATTTCACTTCTGCCGGAAAACAGGCCGCCGGGCTGCCGCAGGGTATTGACCACCCGGTCGAACTCCTGTCTGAACGCATCTGTTTTGTACCGGCCATGTCCGTCCTCCCAGGTGGTGAAAAATTCCCGGCCATTCCTGCCAAAGTCTCCGCGCAGACGTCCGATGCCGCCTGTCTGGCCCTCAAGCTGCGTGCTCTGCCTGTATGCGTACAGCCGTTCCCCCGGCTGCATCGTTTGGATTTCCAGTTCCATTACCATATCCTCCTATTTCAAATTTATTATTGATTTTAAAGATATAAAATGCTATACTTTTTTCAAGCTCTGCAGGGCTTCTTCCTCTTTTTTGAGTGAAGAATATAAGGGGGTGTTCCTATATGCGTAAGGCGTTTAGGCACCTGATTCCTTTGGTACTCGTATCTAAATTTGGGTCTTAGGAGCCGGCATTTCAGCCGTGCCCGTTTAGGTCATACTGTGCCATAACCGCAGAACGGAAACTGCGTAAGTAGTATGCATGCCACAGAAATGACAGGGCCGATTTTTCAAATCGGATCATGAGAAGCCCGGATAGTGACCTAACACGATAAAATAGGATTGTGCTGAGCCGAGCCTTCTCTGCAGCATGATGAGCAAACAAACTCCATAAAGATGCCGTGATGGTGCCCTCCATCACGGTGTTTTTATTTTTTACAGCATGTACCAGTGAAATGGTTTTTTGTATACTTCTTCTCTAAGGTTTTATTTTTCCAAAAAGAAATAGCTGAGATTTTAATGGATTATACCTTCTTCTGATTCCCCGAAAAACACATCGTTTCCGAAAACAAAAATTTTGATTCTTTTCAGCGTGCTTCTCTTTCTCCGCGTGTCTGCGCCGCCCGTGGGCGGCGCAGGTTTTCACTTGTTTCCTTTTCCCTGCGTGCCGTCAAAAATTCCTCCAGCCGCTGTTTTTCAGCGGCCTTTTCACGCTGATAGTCCTGCCGCAGCGCGGCGGCCTTTTCCTTTGCCCAGCCGGGCAGATGGTCCGGCTCGATGGCCCCCATTACGTCCGTGCGGCGGATATATGTATGCTCCCCGGTATATATGTTGATGCAGAACACCTTTGTGCCGTGGCTGCCGGCACGCGCGCCGTTGCCGTCCACTGCAAAATACAGCTGGTGGGCCGCGTTCCAGTATTCCGGGCGCAGAACGCCGGGGCGCATTACAAGCACCTTGCCCTCGTAATCACCCGCGCGGCTGTCCCGGATGCAGTCAGCCTCCGTCAGGAGCTGCGGCGCATGGTGTTCCTGGCGCTGCGCGCGGACCTGTTCGATCTGCTTTTGCAGGCGCTGGATGAACATCTCCCAGGCTTCTGTATATTCCGTTGTGCCTTCTATTCCGCTGAACCGGGCAAGGCCCAACTCGTAGCTCACTTCCATGTACCCCACATAGAACGGAAGCGGCGCATCCTGCTGCACCGCAAGGAATATTTCCCTGTCGCCAAGATGCACGCTGTGCGTCACCTTGTGCCCGTCCACGATGTATTCTTCCTGTTCCATTTTCCTTTACCTCTCAAAAAAGGAAAAGCGGCCGGGATCAACCAGCCGCTCGTCCTTTGGTTTTATTTTCGGGTCGCAGGGCAGCGAGTACAGCCGCCCGTCCCTTTCTTCAAATTTTTCCGGAAAGTGCAGACGCCGCGAATACCGCTGCGCCTGCTCCCGCGTCAGCCCCACAAACCGGCCCCTTCGGCTGCCGCACACGATGAACCGCCCCTGTACAAGGCCGATGCTGCCCAGCGTCCGGTTGTACGGCTTTTCTGCATCCCCTCCGTACACGGCGGCGATCACCGTATTGTCAAAGGGGAACGCTGCGGTATACTGTTCCGACTCCAAAACCGCCGTAAGGGATGCGAGTGTATTCTCTATGTCCGCCTCATAGGGCGAATACCCCGGCTCTACGATCAAAACTTTCAAATTCGCTTCACCTCATCGTTCATCAACTTTTCGATTTCCGTCATGTGTTTTTACTTTGGTAGATTCAATGCTCCGTGATATGTGTGTCATGTTTGCCTATGGGACTTAAAACACATTGACAATGGCTTGAAATATATACTTGGACACACCCATATTGGGCACAAATTGTCTCCCCTCCTATTCTATAAAATTAGAGCACCTGAAATCGGGTGCTCTGCAAGTGATATTCTGTTTTTTCAGATATATGGTTCATCATCGTCTGCATCTTCATCATTTTCAAAGTATTGCAGTAAATCCAACGCCAGTTCGTTGACACGAATGGGGATGTCAAAGCCCTTCATTTGCTGTTTTTCACCATTTGAGTAACTGACTGAAACCGACCATGAGGGTTGTTCTTCATCCTCAGAAACTTCTATATCCGCAAGATCTTCTTCCTCGCCCAATACATCGGGCATTTCTTGAGAAAAATCTTCTTCCCAGCAGAATACCTCGTACGCATTGACGATGCGGTTAAGCAGTTTTCTCATTTCTTTCGCCGTCAGTTCGATTGTATTGGAGGCTCCAGCTTGGGTGCATGAGATGAGCCTTGTTTTGCGGTCAAGAATAAACATGATCTGTGCATCAAAGGAATCGCCATACTCGTCCCACAATTCATCCTGGACAACAAATGTCATCTCGCTGATATGAAGCTGCTTTTTTCGTTCGTTTCTCTCAGCATAAGGGAAATGCTCCGCGTAAACCATCTGGGCGGCCTCTGCAATTTCAGGGCATTTGTCCTTTTGCAGTCCTTTGAGCCATGCTTTCTGTTCCGCAGACAAACGATATGGGAGATTCATCAGCCGGGCCAAAGTCATTTCCTTGGAACGCTCCGCCGGTGACAACACCGCACATTTTTTACAGATATGTGCGCTATGGCCTTTGCCGGAAAAACTCTCATTCGACTTATATTCTCCGCAGACCTTGCAATAGTGCCCATGCTTCTTTGCCATTCGTTAAGATCACCCCTTTCTCTTATTTCTGTTTTCATACCGCTTCTCAGATGAGATTGCTGGGGATAAAACAATTATCCGCATCAATCGGAATGGGTTCCTCGCACATACAGATGATTCCACCGTTTCCACGGTTCAAGGATGCCTTGTCAAGCACGCTGTATTTCTTCACTTCGCGCCGGTCTGGTGCAGCGCTCTTTTTGATTTCCAACGGGTGGATGAAATTGTTTTCCTCCACAAAAACATCAATTTCTTTTGCATTGGAGTCACGGAAATAGGTGAGATTCACCTTGGACTTTGCATAAGCGTAGTTCTTTACAAGCTCCATTACGACATAATTTTCGTAGTAATGGCCGCTTGCAGCACCGTTTCGCAAGGTATCCGGCGTCAGCCACATAGAAAGATACGCACACAATCCGGTATCGCAGAAGTACAGCTTCGGAGTCTTACTGAGCCGTTTTAGCTCATTGTTAGAATACGGCGCAAGCAGATAAATGATATGAAGCCCCACCAGCACTTTCAGCCATTCCTTTGCCGTGCTCGGTGCAATATCTGCGGATTCCGCAAGTGTAGAGTAATTGACCTGTTCCGAAACAAGGGATGCGCAGCCCACCAGAAATTTTCGGAAACGTACTGCATCCGTAATGCCGCCTGCCTCAGTCACATCCCGCATCAGATAAGTGTCGATATATGAATTGAAATATTCCTGCCGAAGCTCATTGTCCACACCCTGCACCTGGGGCATACCGCCCTCCCAAATATGATTGAATACACGAATCACATCATTTTTGGGCACTTTACGCTGTCTTGCCTGTAAGGTGGCAAGTGAGAAGTCCAAATCTGTGTCAAACACAAGCCCGGCTTTTTCTCTTTCGGACAGACTGTACAGTTCCAATATCCCGATCCTTCCTGCAAGCGTTTCACGCACTCGCTCCATCATTTTGTACTGCTGCGATCCTGTCAGCCAAATAAGACCTTTCTCGTCGCTCTCATCACAAATTACCTTGATCTGTTCAAAAAGCTCAGGTGCTTTTTGAACCTCATCAATCAGAATCGGCGGCTTGTAGGTCTGGAAGAACAGCACAGGGTCGCTTTGAGCCAGTTCTCTTGCCATTGCGTTATCCATCGTGACATAGGTTCTGTCACTGTCAGCTAAATGCTTCAGCATGGTTGTTTTTCCTACCTGTCTTGCACCGGTCACAAGGATAACTTTGAAAAAAGCATTGAGTTTCAGAAATTTCCGTTCCAGCTCTCGTGTAATATATGCCATAACGCATCTCCATTTCACATTTTTACGATAATCTGTGTTCAATCGAATTTTATCATAACAGTTTTGCAAATTCAAGAGATGATATACATTATAGTCTTTAACTTTTTTGTAAGCATGGCCGAAATCCAACGATTGCGGCTGTCTCACTTACTCATCAAACCTGGGATATCGCGCTGGCTTTACATAGTCCCCACTGAACACAGAAGAAAGTTTGTACAGCATGGGATCGGTCAGCTCACGAAACCCGGCTTCATCTGCGCTAAGTTCCTTTCGCATTTCGGACAGGACATTGATACCCCCATTCTGTTTCCATAACAAGGATAGACATTCAAGGTCATAAGCAAGGACGCTGATGCTGCGGTCATCGAGCAGCAGCGAAAAGGTGTATTCAATTTTCCTTGGGCTGATATGTTTTTTTCCGCTGCTTTTTTGATAAATGCCTTTAGCTGCATTGGTTTTTGGTAATCATAATAGTACCTCCATATAGCGCAGCACTTTGGGCTTCACGCGAAGCTGATCTGCGTACTGCAATTCTTTTAGCGTTTCCTTATCGGTCATAGCTACCACCTCGCTTTTTCGACTACTACACATTATATTTTATTAAAATAATGTGTGATCGTCAGCAACAAGAGACATAGGCACATCATTTAAATTGCAAATATAGTATACACAAGAGGTCGCTTTCAAAAAAGCAAATATTTTTATTTTTCGAAAGCGGTAATTGGAAACGGGTTTTCCATCAAAATCATCCTAACGCTCTTGCTCTCCCCGCTGGCGTGCCCAGCTTGCCAGAAGTTTTACGATAACCTTCTTTTTCTGTTCGGGCGTATAGCTTTTCGGAAAGAATTGTTCTATCTCCTTTGCCGGAAGAGTTACTTTCCCTGTATCTCTGGTCTGAGCCTTTTCCTCCCGCATGATCGCGGCAATGTCCTGTTCGGACAATCGTCCCTCCTGGCTGACACGTTTGAGCCGCTGGGCCTGTGAAAGTGACGGTGTTACTTCCTCCGCCTGTAAAATGTCATAAAGCACGGCTTGTTCCTCCGGTCTTAAAAATGCAAGCTCATAGGCGGGATTGAATTTTATCTCATTGCCATCCACCATTTCAAGCAGTTCGGGAATGAGTTCATTTAAACGGATATATCGTTGAACTTGTTTTGTGCTTTCACCTGCATCTTGTGCGATTTTTTCTACTGAGTAGGGATTAAAAAAATTCTGGTCAAGTTGACCAGAATTTTCTTTGCTTGGCCTCCCGGCTTTCCGTTTGATAGCATCCAGCTTCATCTTATACGCCCTCGCCTTCTCGCTGGGCAGCACATTTTCACGCTGTACATTGCTGTCCACCATCAGAATAACGGCGGTATCATCATCCATGTCCCGGACAATGACGGGCATTTCCCGGATTCCCGCTTTCATGCTTGCAAACTTGCGGCGGTGTCCCGCCACGATCTCATAGCCCCCCGCTGCGCGCGGGCGCACAAGCCCCGGCATCAATACGCCGTGCTGCGTGATGCTCTCCGCAAGCTTCTCCATTTCTTCATCATCCCGTACCTGAAACGGATGCCCCGGAAAATCATGCAGTTCCGAGACCGGCAGCATCATAACACGCTCCTGCGTTTGTGCCTCCAGTGCCCGTTCCTCGCTGGTGCTGAACAGGTCAGCGAGTGGGGGCAAACCCGCCCCGCCCAAGCTCTTTCTTGCGGCCAAGCGTCAGCACCTCCCTTGCAAGCTGTTCGTAGGCCATCGTGGCCTTGCCCCTGGGGTCGTAGTCAAAAATGCTTTTTCCAAAGGATGGGCTTTCCGCCGCCCGGACACACATGGGGATCTCTGTCTTAAAAATATGCACATTCGCTCCGTATGCGTCGCGCAGCATAGCACTCACATCACGGGAAAGATTCGTGCGGTTGTCTACCAAAGTCAAAACGATACCCTCTATTTTCAGACGCGGGTTTTGCCGCCGCTGTACCTTGTCGATGGTGCGTATGAGCTGAAGCAGGCCGCGCATGGAAAAGTATTGCGCCTGCACCGGAATCAGCACGCTGTCGGCTGCCGATAACGTATTGATGGGCATCATGCCCAGCGACGGCGGGCAGTCGATTAGCACATAATCATACGCTCCGCGAATATCGTCCAGAAAGGTTTTCAGAATGCGTTCCCGGCTCATCGCGTTCACAAGTTCCAGTTCTACACTGGACAGGTCGATGCTGGAGGGAGCGAAATCAAGTCCTTTCGGGTGCCCCCATAGACAGTTTCTTCCCCCTTCGTGTAGAACGCTTGAATTTGATGTATACTTATTATATAATAAATAAAATATAGAAATGGCCCTCGTAACAAAGGAGGTAGACATTTTGCAGATTGAATCTTTGAGAGTCCGAAATTTCCGCGTGTTCAATAATGTGCGGGTCGAAAATATTCCCCAGATGGCAGTTTTTATGGGGCAAAATGGGGCTGGAAAAACCACGTTTTTCGATGTATTTGGCTTTCTGCACGACTGTTTAAACAACAATGTCCGCTCCGCCCTAGCCAAACGCGGTGGGTTCAGTGAGGTTATTTCCCGGGGACAGACAGGCGACATGCAGTTTGAAGTGAAATTCCGGCCCTCTCCGGAGGAACCCGTCATCACCTACGAGCTCACGATTGGCCTCCATGAGAAGCACACCCCTGTGGTTAAGAAAGAGATTATGAGGTTCCGGCGCGGACAACATGGGGCGCCCTGGAAAATTCTCGACTTTGCGTTCGGAGAAGGTGTAGCGGCAGAGGGGGATCTCCGTTCCTATGAGGATGTGCAAATCGCCACCCGTACCCCGCAGCGCGTCTCCAGTCCGGACATCTTGGCGGTCAAGGGACTAGGGCAATTTGAAAATTTCCCTGCTATTGCATCTCTGCGACGGCTTATCGAGGATTGGTACGTGTCTGATTTTCACATCGAGAGCGCGCGGACTCGCCAAGAGGCTAATTACAGTGAAACTCTTTCTACAACAGGAGACAACCTAGCACAAGTAGCAAAATTTCTGTACGATAATCACCGAAAAAGGTTCGATGAGATTCTAAGTGCCATGCGGGATCGGGTACCCGGAGTGACCAACGTGGAAGCGAAGGTTACAGAAGACGGGTATGTGATTCTGCGTTTTCAGGACGATCATTTCAAAAATCCGTTTTCCTCTAAGTTTGTGTCTGACGGCACCATCAAAATGTTTACCTATCTGGTGTTGCTTAGCGATCCTAATCCCCACGCGTTGCTCTGCGTGGAAGAGCCGGAAAATCAACTTTACCCAGAACTTCTACCGCAGTTGGCGGAAGAATTCCGCCACTACTCGAATATTGGTGGTCAGGTATTTATTTCTACGCATTCTCCAGACTTTTTGAATGCGATCCGTCTGGATGAACTCTACTGCCTTGTGAAATCGGCCGGTTACACCAAGATTGTCCGTGCGTCCGATTTGCCATTGATTGTTTCGCTGTGTCAGGAGGGCGATCTGCTAGGATCTTTGTGGAGCCAAGGCATCCTGCTTGCTGAAGCATCAAAGGTAGGAGGACAGGAAGCATGAAACTCATATTCCTTCTGGAGGAGCCTTCCATGAAATATCTGTTGGACGAACTGCTCCCTCGTATTCTCCCACCCGACGTTACATTTCAAACTATCCCTCACCACGGAAAGCGGGATCTTGAAAAATCCATACCACGGAAATTGAGGGGCTGGAAGGAGCCAGGAGATATCCGGTTTGTAATCCTTCACGATCAAGACATGAAGGATTGTATCGCTTTGAAGCAGGAGTTGTTGCAACTGTGTGCGGTTACCGACCGAGCGTGCTTGGTGCGAATCGCCTGTCAGGAAATGGAAGCGTGGTACTTCGGTGATATCGAGGCCCTGTGTTCGGCATACAAACGACCAAAACTGAAAGACATGATAGGAAAGAAAAAATTTCGTGTTCCGGACACCATTCCAGATCCGAAAGGGGAGCTGTATAAATTGATTCCGGAGCATCAACAAATTTCCGGGGCCAAACGGGTCGCCCCATATATGGATATCGAACGGAATACATCCGTCAGCTTTCAGCAGTTTGTACACGGTGTGCGCCGGATGACTTGCCAGCAAGAATAAAATTTTTTCTCATGAGAGATCGCACAAAGGTCACTCTTGCTGGAGGAATAAATTCATTAAAACGAGATTATATAGAATTAGTGAAAAAATTAAAATTAGGAGTAGAATTTCTAAGCACAATATGTCCTGCTGGAAAGGTGAAAAATCAACTGAGCACACTGTCCGCATTAGGAAGGCCCTATCGGAAGAGCAAATACCCATCCGAGTGTTCGGTAAAACTATCAGCCCTGTTCATTTGCCCCGTACAAGTGAGTAGGGCTTTTTTGTTTCAAAACACAAAGAACACACAAGGCCAGATAGCTATTTAACAGCCAATCCCCCCTACTTCCAATCGCCTGAAAAGCTTACCCTATTGTTTAAACGCGTATTGTGCATTGTTATTTTATCCGTATAAAACACCTTTATTTAAGGAAATACTAAGTGTAAAAGCTAGTTAAGAGATACAAATCTTGAAACTTTATCGCAAAATCGCACTTGTTGCGGTTTTTCTTGGTTCAATGTTCTCAAAGCCCTGTGCGCCAGCACAGGGGCGTGTGCCATGCACACGCGCAGCCGCGCAAGCGGCGGCTTTGAGGTTATTATACCATGATGCAGCAATAACCAAAAGAGAAATTATCGCACCTGTTCCCCACGCTGGCGTGCCCAGCTTGCCAGAAGTTTTACGATAACTTTCTTTTTCTGTTCGGGCGTATAGCTTTTCGGAAAGAATTGATCTATCTCCCTTGCCGGGAGCGTTACTTTTCCTGTATCTCTGGTCTGAGCCTTTTCCTCCCGCATGATCGCAGCAATGTCCTGTTCAGACAATCGCCCCTCTTGGCTGGCACGTTTGAGCCGCTGGGCCTGTGAAAGTGATGGTGTTACTTCCTCCGCCTGTAAAATGTCATAAAGCACGGCTTGTTCCTCCGGTCTTAAAAATGCAAGCTCATAGGCGGGATTGAATTTTATCTCATTGCCATCCACCATTTCAAGCAGTTCGGGAATGAGTTCATTTAAACGGATATATCGTTGAACTTGTTTTGTGCTTTCACCTGCATCTTGTGCGATTTTTTCTACTGAGTAGGGATTAAAAAAATTCTGGTCAAGTTGACCAGAATTTTCTTTGCTTGGCCTCCCGGCTTTCCGTTTGATAGCATCCAGCTTCATCTTATACGCCCTCGCCTTCTCGCTGGGCAGCACATTTTCACGCTGTACATTGCTGTCCACCATCAGAATAACGGCGGTATCATCATCCATGTCCCGGACAATGACGGGCATTTCCCGGATTCCCGCTTTCATGCTTGCAAACTTGCGGCGGTGTCCCGCCACGATCTCATAGCCCCCCGCTGCGCGCGGGCGCACAAGCCCCGGCATCAATACGCCGTGCTGCGTGATGCTCTCCGCAAGCTTCTCCATTTCTTCATCATCCCGTACCTGAAACGGATGCCCCGGAAAATCATGCAGTTCCGAGACCGGCAGCATCATAACACGCTCCTGCGTTTGTGCCTCCAGTGCCCGTTCCTCGCTGGTGCTGAACAGGTCAGCGAGTGGGGGCAAACCCGCCCCGCCCAAGCTCTTTCTTGCGGCCAAGCGTCAGCACCTCCCTTGCAAGCTGTTCGTAGGCCATCGTGGCCTTGCCCCTGGGGTCGTAGTCAAAAATGCTTTTTCCAAAGGATGGGCTTTCCGCCGCCCGGACACACATGGGGATCTCTGTCTTAAAAATATGCACATTCGCTCCGTATGCGTCGCGCAGCATAGCACTCACATCACGGGAAAGATTCGTGCGGTTGTCTACCAAAGTCAAAACGATACCCTCTATTTTCAGACGCGGGTTTTGCCGCCGCTGTACCTTGTCGATGGTGCGTATGAGCTGAAGCAGGCCGCGCATGGAAAAGTATTGCGCCTGCACCGGGATCAGCACGCTGTCGGCTGCTGATAACGCATTGACAGGCATCATGCCCAGCGACGGCGGGCAGTCGATCAACACATAGTCATACTTTCCACGAACATCATCCAGAAAGGTTTTCAGAACGCGTTCCCGGCTCATCGCGTTCACGAGTTCCACTTCCACGCTGGACAGGTCGATGCTGGAGGGAACGAAGTCAAGCCCTTCCGGATGGCTCTGTATGTATTCACCTGTTTTATATGGTAGATCATTGATGATGCAGTGCATCGCTGCAGACAAGGTGTTTTGTAACTCGTCCGGATTCTCCACACCGAGATATTTTGTGGCGTCCGCCTGTGAATCCGCGTCGATCAGCAACACGCGCTTGCCCTGCCGGGCCAGCGCCACGCTGAGGGATACCGCTGTTGTTGTTTTTCCCACGCCGCCCTTTTGGTTTGAAATTGCAATGGTTTTCATTTCCGTTCCTCCCAGTCGTCTCTTTCACTTCTTGCTCCCACAACGATGCAGGCATATCCTATGAAGGCCATAAACAGGCCGGCCGCAACCAGCAGCCAATTCAAAACATTCACCGCTCTGTCCCCCTTTCCCGCGCCAGCTTCTTTTGCAAAAGCTCGTTATAGTCCTTCGCGCCATGCGGGATACAGCTTTCCACCCAATATCCCCGCGCAGCATATTCTTCTTCCAACCGGGCGGCATGTTCCCGCCCCGCTTTATCGTTGTCCGTACATATCCTCAGATGTGTCACGCCGGGATGCGATTTCAAAAAGGTCTCAATGGGCAGCATCGAAAGGCCGTCCAGAGAAAGATAGTGCTGCTCCCGCCAGGCTGCTCCGCGCCGGATGCGTAAAGACGCATCTGACATTGCGTCGATTGGGGACTCATACAGCGCAAGCGTACTGGCCCCTTCTTTTTCTGCCGGAATGCAGAACGGATGACGTTTGTCGCTGCCCGTTACATTTCCGCGAAAAAATCCCTGTGTTCCCCGCAGCCCCGCATGGACCGGATTTCCCGATTCGTCAAAGCCCACAAAAACACAGTTCGTGTATTCCCGTTCTGCTGTCTTGCGGTTTGTGCCATAGACGCGGCCTGTATGAAAGCAGAATGCAAGGACTTCATCGCAGACGCCGCGCCCCGCCAGGTATTGGTATGCTTTGAAGCTATCGCCGCGCGGCGGTAGTGCAAACCCGCTGTTATTTTCCTCGATCACAGGCGGAGAGGAAAGAAAAGGCACATCCGCGCAGACGATCTGCACCGCACGGACAAAATCATACCCCTCTACTTTTATGAGGTACTGCACCGCCGTTGTTCCTCCCACGCCCCTGCTGTGCCAATTCCATTTTCCATTGCTGCTCACCTTCAAGCTGTCATGGCCGCAGTGCGCATACTCTGTGCGCCCTACACGTTTGAACTGCTCAGGCTGGTGGCGCAGTAAAAAAGACAATGTGTTCACCGCCTTGGCCGCTCTGATTTGTTCTTCCGTTACATATGGCTTCACTCGTTCCATCTCCTTCTTTTAATTTCTGTGTATATACAAAAAGTGCAGTCCAAAACTTGAACTGCACTTGATTTTTCTGTATTCTCTTTTCCGCCTGTATCTTTTTACGGGCTTGTTTCGGGGTGGGTTCGGGAGGGGAATATTTTAAAAATATTCTCATGAGACCATACACTTCCCCCATTTTTGAACTATTAAAATTTGTCAACCAAAAGTGGTAAATGCGTCTGTTATTTTGCTTTAAAATGCGTTATAATGGTTAAAATTGAATCATGCCTTTAGGTTGTTGGACGCTGCTATGGATTTGACAGACCAACGTGGAAAAAGCGCGGCACAATGCGCTTTTATACGCACTTTGAAAGGGTTATAACGACGTATTTTAACCTTGCTTGCCCTTTCAAAAGTACGACTTAAAATCCCTCGGTGGCAACACCATACGGGTTCGATTCCCGTCAGCAGCACCATAAAGCAAAGCGAAAGGCATGCCCGTGCGGCATGCCTTTCGCCGTCAGAAGGGAAAACCCAATATGCGCGAATTTGTCATCACCGATGCTTCCATGCCCCGTTTGGACTCCGCGCTGCTTGCGCAGTATCCTCAGCTTTCCCCCGGCAGGCTGCACAAGTATCTGCGTGAAAACAAAATCAAGGTGGATGGAAAAAAGCTTCCGCTCTCTGCACGCCTGCCACGCGGCAGCACTGTGCGTGTTTTTTTGCCGGATCTGCTTCTGGATAAGCCGGACGGCCCGTTATTTCTTTCCGCAAGGCCGGAGCTGTGCGCCGTTTATGAAGACAGCGACGTCCTGGTTGCCGACAAGCCCGCCGGACTTCCTGTAACGGATGAAGACGGACGCACTGCCGACACCCTCATCAACCGCGCGCTCCTGTACCTGTATCACAAAGGCGAATATGCGCCGGAACGCGGCTGGACTCCGTGCCTCTGCCATCGGCTCGATACCGGCACGTCCGGTCTTGTGCTCATTGCCAAGACGCAGCAGGCTGAAGCGCTTCTGCTGCACCTTGTAAAAGAGCGTATGATCGAAAAAAAGTACCTTTGCGTCACCTTTGGACACCCCTCGCCTGCGGCAGCAACACTGCGCGGCTATCTGCAAAAGGACGCCCGACAGGCGCGTGTGCGTATTCTGGACACATCCGCGCCCGGAGCAAAAGATATTGTGACAAAATATAAAACGCTGGCTGTCAGCGGACGGCTGGCTTTGTTGGAGGTTGAACTCGTCACGGGGCGCACACATCAGATACGCGCGCATTTGGCCTCCATCGGCTGCCCTATCCTTGGGGACGGCAAATACGGGAACAACGCGGCCAACCGGGAACTGAAGCTCAAATATCAGGCTCTGTGCGCGTACAGCCTTCACTTTCCCGCGTTGCCGGATGGATCGTGCGCGGCGCTCTCCGGCAAAACGCTGTATGCTTCCCGGCCCTGGTATTATGCGCAGGTCCTGGACGGAACGCTTAAATAAAGCGTTCCGTATCGCCATCTCCGCTGTTCACGCCCCATGTTTTAAAAAAAACAAAAGCCGCTCCGTCCGCAACGCACAGAAGCAACTTGCGGACAGGGCGGCTTTTTGCACAGCTTATATCAACGAAGCACTGTTTCCCGGCACGGTCTGTACGAATTCCTCATAAGTGTACAGACTGTTGAGCACCTCGCACAGCGCTTTTTTGGAAAGGCGCGGCGGCAGGCCAAGGCTTTGCAGCCAGGCGCGCCGCACGCCCGCGCTTCCCTCTGTGCCGGAAAGACCCAGCTCGTACAGGTCGGTATAGGTGATGGCGCGCCCTGCGCGCTTCGCCTTTTCCCGCGCGCCCGCGGTCTGCAGTGCGCGCAGTATCGCTTCGGACGGCACACCCTCCACGCCCAGCACGCCTTCTTTCGAAGGCTGAGCTTTACGCCGCTCTTTCCCTGCGATGGCCGGAACATATGCATTTTTCACACATATGCCCTGCGCCAGCTTATTGATATAATTGCGGATGCGGAACCCGGCGTCATCGGAATCCGTCAAAACGATAATGCCCCGCTTTTTGCCCAGTTCTACAAGCAGACGCTTTGTCTCCGCATTTTTAAAGACCGAAAATCCATTCGTCGTAAGAATGAGCCCATCCACCAAATCCGCCAGCTTCGCCGCGTCGTACTTGCCTTCTACGACGATCACTTCTTCCACGCGCAGCTTCTTCATCGCCGTTCTCCGATCTGCATCACTTCGCAAAGAGCCGTCTGCAGCAGCACCGTTCCGTCTGCGGCAGATGATTTCAACGCGGCATCCAGCCCCAGCAGCACACTGAGGATGTGCTCCAGCTGGGCGCGGGAATAATGGGACGCCGTCTCACCGGATTTGCGCAGGCGGTAATCGCTTCCCCGGTATGAAAAATCCTTGTGCACGGCCGCATAATTACGATGTGCCGCTGCGCCGCACTTCACACGGTACATATCTACAAACGAGCCGGACAGCGCCGCCGCAATGGCAATGGGCTCATTTTGCAGTTCCAACAGCTGAGACAGCTTGGCCATCGCCCGTGTTTTATTGCGCGCCGTGACAAGACGCACCATTTCAAACACATCCGCTTCGATGCTCTGGGTGCCCATTTGTGCGATCAATTCAGGCGTGATCTCTCCATAATCAGCCACAGCCGCCAGCTTGCTCAGCTCGCTCTCCAACGCAAACAGGTCTGTCCCACAGCGTTCCACCAGCTCAGACGCAGCGCCCGGGGACAAAACCGCTCCCAGCTCCCGGGCTTTTTCCACAGCAAACCGCTTTGCGTCCTGAGGCCCGGGCTTTACAAGTTCTGCCGTCAGCCCGGCCTTCTCCGCTGCGCCGATCAGCTGTTTGGCCTTTTTGGAGAGCTTCGCCTTGTCGTCTTTAAACACTGTGCTCATCACAAGCACTGCGTTTTCCAGACTTTGCATCAAGTCGCAAAGCGCCCCCACATCCGCCTCGTTCATCGCGGACGGCTCCAGCATCGGCAGTTCAACGATGCGTTTTGTACCGAAAAATGATATGGTGCCCGCAGCAGCCACGGCTTCCTCAATAGACGGAGCAGGGCCTTCAACACGCGTTACCTCCGCATCGTCCTCCTGCTTTGCCAGCAGGGCCAGCGTTTTTGCGGCGTAGCTCCGCACAAGATATTCCTCAGTGGAATAGTAATAATAAACGCCGTGCCGCAGCGGCTGTTCCAGCGCTTTTTTAAGATTCTGCTCGTTTAAAACCATTTGTTCCCCTCTTTGATCGTTACAGACGCTCCCGCGCGCAGACAGATATCCGCAGGGCCGTGGAACTGTGCCCGGGGCGCATCCTCAAGCCATCGATACCCTGTCCGGGGCAGGATCAGATGCGTGCACGCCAGCCCATCCGGCCGTCCTGTGCCCGCAACGTAAATGTCAAAAGGCGGATAAGAAGAAAACTCCACACTGCCGCTGGCGATCCCCACGCGGTATCCGCACACCTCAACACAGGCAAAATTCCCCTTCGCCTGATGCTTTACATAAATGATTATATCATGGAACGGTGCGAGAATGGTACTGTTTATGATGCTGTTCTGTGCACTCAAAGCATCCTGCGCATGCAGTTTTTGTGCCAGTGCAGCCGTATCACCCTCCATGCGCAGATCCACCAGCAGATCCACCTGCGTACGGTTGTATTGTTCCAACACCTCCCGCACATCGTCCGCATTTGCTTCCGGGCCACGGAACAGGACCGCAGTTTTAAGCCCCTGCATTACCACCAGAGGCGGATTGGCCGCACTGCCTGCAAGCTCCATGCGCACAACGCCGCTATCCGCCGCCGCGTATGCCAAGCCTGACAGCATTACAAACGCCAGACAAGCGGGCACCGCCCGCCGTACAGGGACATGCAGACGCCAGGCTGCCCAGCCAAGCGCACAAAGCAAAAGAGCCGCGCACATGGCAAAGGCCCCGCTCACATGCAGAAACGCATACGGCACGGACGCCGTCCATTCCGCCACGGCCAGCATCCAGCGCAAAAGCAGCGCGCAGCCCAGACCCGTCAGCTTTGCCAGAAAACCGAGCCAGGGCACGCCCGAACACAGCGCCGCTGCAAAACCGAGGCCCACGACAGCCGGCATAACAGGCACTGCAAGCAGATTGCTTACAACGGAAAGCAAAGAAACTCCTCCGCCGATGGCAATGAGCACGGGAAGCGTGGTCAGAGACGTCGCGGCCGGCACCGCGGCAGTCCACAGCAGCTTCCAGACCAGCCGTGCTGCGTTTTTTCCCTGCGCCGCGCTGCCGGCGCGCCAGCGCCTGTGCGCCGCCGTCACCCAAAGCACCCCCAACGTGGCCGAGAACGAAAGGAGCAGGCTTACATCCACGGCAGCATATGGGTTCTGCAGGCACAAAAGCAGTGCCGCCAGGCCCAGCGAAGTGAGCGCGTCGCTTTTCCTGTTAAACAGAGCGCCCCCGTAGAGCAGCAGCATTGCCGTACCCGCGCGCACAACAGAGGGTGTAAAACCCGTGAGGCACATAAAAGCCAGAGAGGAAAACATGGCGCAGGCGCAGGCCAGCCTGCGCCGCCCCATACGCCGCACCGCCGCATAAACGAGCCCGCCCACTGCGGACAGATGCAGACCGGACACCACCAGCACATGGGACAGCCCTGCACCCCGGAACGCGTCCTTCACCTCATCCGTCAAAAGCGCACGGTCGCCTGCCGTCATTGCCGCGGCTGCTCCCGCATAAGGCTGTGCCAGAACTTTGCGCAGCGCCATGCTCAACGCCGCCTGCACCCGTTTCGCCCGAGCCCAAAGCGCACCGCTCTCCCCCTGTGGCAAAAAGCCGTCCAGATATTCTCCCGCCAGAAAAATGCCGTCTGCGTAATTGCCGTATGTATATTCGTTTTCTTCCAGTTCCGCGAACTCCACGCGCGCAGAAAAGCATTCGCCCGGCAAAGCCTGCGGCAGAGAAAGAAAATACACCCGAAAAGGGCGCACAGCCATGCCGTTCACTTCGTCCACAAGAACACCGGCCCGAACGGTATCTTCAAGAAAGCCCGGCGACGTTTCCACAACCGCTGCGTGGATCTCCGCCTGTGTTCCGGCGCGCGCCTGAATGGGAGCCATCATCCATGTAAACGCCGCCATGCGCAGCAGCAGCGCCGCGCCCGTAACGGTGCATGCCAGCACGGCGTGAGTGCGGAACCGTCCGCCCAATTTCCAGGCCGAAAAAACGGCCGCAAGAAAAACGGCCGCCAGCGGCCCAAAAGCCGCTGGCGGCAGAAAGGCTGCAAGCAGTTGTATTACAAGATATAGAAACCCGGCGCAGGCAAGCGGCCTTTTCATACGGGACTATTTGAAAAACAGGGGCAGCGGCTCCAGATAAATGATATCCTTACGGTCTGCCGCGTCGCCTTCCGCCAGCACAGCCGCGCGCGCCACAACCGTGCCCTTGCTCTTGTTTACAAGCGTTTCCAGTGCATGCAGGCTGCCGCCGGTGCTGATCACATCATCCACGATGAGGATGCGTTTTCCATCCATGGAATCCAGATCCTTACGGTCGATGACGAGCTTCTGCACGGCCTCGGTCGTAATGGAAACATCCTCCACCACAACAGGCTCCTCCATGTAAAGCTTGGGGCCTTTCCGGGCCGGGATATAACGTTTGCCGCTCTGGCGGCTCATCTCGTAGGCCAGCGGGATACCTTTCGCTTCGGCCGTAACGATAATATCAAACTCCGGCACTTTTTTCAGCAGCGCTTCGGCGCAGGCCACAGTAAGCTCCACATCACTGAACATCACAAACGCGGCAATGTCCAGCTTTTCATTCACCGGGCACAGCGGCAGCTCCCGCGTAACGCCGGCAACATTCAGCGTATAAGTTTTACGCATAATTCATTCTCCTTTTTTATGATCGGCGCGCGTCACTCAACCCGGCGGCCATGCCAGGCTGCGCTTTGCCAACACATGAAAATGCAGATGCGGCACGCTCTGTCCGCCGTCCCTGCCACAGTTCGTCACAACGCGGTATCCGTTTCCAAGCTCCAGGTCTTCGGCCAGCCGGGCAATCACCTCAAAGATATGCGCTACCACAGCGCTGTTCTCCGGCGTAATGCCGCCAGGCGAAGCGATGTGTGTTTTGGGGATCACGAGAAAATGCACCGGTGCCTGCGGATCGATATCATGAAACGCAAGCACGGTGTCATCTTCATACACCTTGCTGACAGGGATATCCCCCGCCGCCATCTTGCAAAATAAGCAGTCCTGCATGAACGCTCCCTCCTTCTGTGTTCTGTTTTCCCAAAGAACGCCGCGCCCCAGAATGGGGCGCGCGTCTTTTTTCTTTTAACGAACGGCCCGTTCAGACCAGGGCAGCCTTGACGATGCCCGGCACCGCGTTCAGCGCGTCGTCGATGCGGGAGGTGTCCTTGATGCCCGCCATCGCGAAATCGGGCTTGCCGCCTCCGTTGCCGCCGGCCACAGCCGCGATTTCCTTCACCAGCTTGCCCGCCGCAAGGCCGCGCGCCTGCGCCTCCTTGCCGACAGCCACAGCCAACGTTGTCTTGCCCTCGGCTTCGCCGATCACCGCAGTAACAGACGCGGGCGCTTTGTCCCGTGCATTGTCGCACAGCTTGCGCAGCGCATCTGTCGCAGTCCCCGTCAGATACATCGTGAAGATCTTTATGCCGTCCACGTCCTTGGCATCCTCAAACAAACCGCTGGCCTTCATGGCCGTCTGCCTCTGCTTAAGGTCGTCCAGTTCCTTCTGCACGGATCTCAGTTCTGCGGTGAGCGCAGCCGCGCGGGCGGGCAGGTCGTGGATATTGCTTACCTTCAGCGCGCCCGCCGTCTGGTTGAGCATATCGGATTTTTCATCCAGCAGGCGCAGCACGCCGTAGCCTGTTGTGCCTTCGATGCGCCGGATACCCGCCGCCACGCTGGATTCGGACAAAATCTTGAAGCAGCCCAGTTCGGCCGTATTGGAAACGTGCGTACCGCCGCAGAATTCCGTAGAAAAGCCCTCCACATCCACAACGCGCACGATATCGCCGTATTTTTCTCCGAACAGCGCCATAGCGCCCAGCTCCTTGGCCTCCTTGAGGGGCATCACCTTGATGTGTACGGGCAGCGCCTCGAAGATTTTGGCGTTGACGATCCGCTCCACCTCAGCCAGTTCCTGGGGCGTTACAGCGTTGAAGTGCGTGAAATCGAAGCGCACACGCTCGTCGTCCTCATACGAGCCGGCCTGATGCACATGAGCGCCCAGCACTTCTCGCAGAGCTTTTTGCAGCAGATGCGCACCTGTATGGTTGCGCATGATTGCATGGCGGCGGTCGCGCTCCACAGAAGCGATGACCTTATCGCCTGCCTGCACCACGCCGTCCAGCAGCGTACAGGTATGCACATAATAACCCTTCGGCGTCTTTTTACAGGCCGTCACCGCCAGATGCGCGCCGCCCGCCGTTGCAATCACGCCGGTATCGGCTACCTGACCGCCGCTCTCGGCATAGAAAGGCGTGCGGTCCAGCACCACCAGAACGCCCTCCTTCGCACCGTCGTCCGTGGACACGGCATCCGTCAGCTCATCGCCGTCGGACAGCGCCACGATTTTGGCCTCAGCCTCCAGCGTGCCGTAACCCAGAAATTCTGTGGCCGAAGCGTCCAGCGCGCCGAACAGATCCGCCGTCCAACCGGAAATGTCACGGCTCAGACGGTCCTTGCGTGCCTTTTCCCGCTGCTTTTGCATCTCGGTACGGAAGCTGTCCTCATCCACCTCAATGCCGTTCTCAGCAGCGATCTCCTTGGTAAGATCCAGCGGAAAGCCGAACGTATCGTTCAGCTTGAACGCGTCAATGCCCGCCAGCACGCGGCGCTTGCCCTCGGCAGCAGCCTTTTCGATGTTGTCGATGAGATTCGACAGGATATTCAGGCCCTGGTCGATGGTGCGGGAGAAGCGCTCCTCCTCTGCGGATATGGTCTTTTTGATATAATCAGCATGCTCCACCAGCTCGGGGTAGGCTCCGCCGTTCTCGCGGATGACGGTATCGCACAGCTCGGCCAGGAACGGGCGCGTAACCCCCAGCATACGGCCATGGCGTGCGGCCCGGCGCAGCAAGCGGCGCAGTACGTAGCCACGGCCCTCGTTGGAGGGCAGGATACCGTCGCTCACCATAAACACGGTGGAACGGATGTGATCGGTGATGACACGGATGGAAACGTCCGTCGCATGGTCGCGGCCGTAGGTCTTACCCGTAATGCGCTCCACATGGTTCAGGATATTGTGAACGGTATCCACCTCGAACAGGTTTCCCACGCCCTGCATCACGCAGGCCAAGCGCTCCAGGCCCATGCCCGTATCAATGTTGGGGCGCTCCAGGCGCGTATATGTGCCCTTGCCGTCTGAATCAAACTGGCTGAACACCAGATTCCAGACCTCCATATAACGGTCGCAGTCACATCCCACCTTGCAATCCGGCTTGCCGCAGCCGTGCTCGGGGCCGCGGTCAAAATAGATCTCGCTGCAGGGGCCGCAGGGGCCGGAGCCGTGCTCCCAGAAATTGTCCTCCTTGCCGAAGCGCACCATGTGGGACGGGTCGATCCCCACTTCCTTTGTCCAAATATCGTAAGCCTCGTCGTCGTCCTCATACACCGAGACGTACAGAAGCTCGGCGGGAATCTCCAGCACCTTCGTCAGGAATTCCCACGCCCATGCGGTAGCCTCGCGCTTGAAATAATCCTGAAAGCTGAAGTTGCCCAGCATTTCAAAGAACGTGCCGTGACGCGCCGTGATGCCCACGCGCTCAATGTCCGGCGTGCGGATGCATTTCTGGCAGGTGGTGACACGGTGGCGCGGCGGCTCCTCCTGGCCGAGGAACCATTTTTTCATCGGCGCCATGCCGGAGTTGATCAACAAAAGGCTGTTATCGTTGTTGGGCACCAGGGGAAAGCTGTCCAAACGAAGGTGTCCTTTGCTTTCAAAGAAAGAAAGGTATTTTTCGCGCAGCTCGTTCAGGCCGGTCCATTCCATCGGGTTCATTCTCCTCACAAAATAAATGTCATTTTTGTTCTGCCGTGTAAAAAAATATAGCCCTCGCCCCTGTGTCAGGGACGAAGGCCTGTCAGCATCCGTGGTACCACCCAAATTGCGTACCAAAAGGCACGCCGCTTTCCCCGCGTTAACGCCGCAGCTACGTCCCGCTCATCACGGGAGGCTATCCGGGTGGCGGTGGGGTCCGAAGCGGGAACGTCTCAGCCCTGCGTTCCCTTTCTGTAAGCCGTGCGGAACCCCATTGGCCCAGTCTCTGCCGTAATACCTGTTTTTACACGTTTACCATATTATTATAAATCAAATCCGGGCAATGTCAAGCCCCGGACGGCTTACTCCTGCGCAAGAAAAAAGCTCAGGGCATCCGTTACTTTGGCGAACACCTGCGCAGCGTCGTCGCTGTCGTGTGTGCCGCTGTCCAGCAGAACGGCGATGGTATATCGAGGTTCTTCCGCAGGGTAAAAACCCACGAACCACGCGTCCATAATTTCTTCTCCGTCCTCCTGATAGCGGCCCGTCTGCGCTGTCCCCGTCTTGCCCCCCGCACCGCCGGCCCGGGGCGCGGCTTTTCGCCCCAGCCCTTCCTCAACAACGCCCACAAGCATCTGCCGAATCACCTCCGCCACATCTTTGTCCATCACCTGCCGCTGGACGGGGCGGTACAGGCTTTCCGTTACCGACTGCGTGTATTCATCCACAATTCCCTCCACAAACACAGGTTCCACATACCGCCCTCCGTTTGCAAACAGGTTCATCATCGCGGCAACCTGTACGGGCGTGGCGGTCAGCGCTCCCTGGCCGAAGCTGATAGATGCGAGCTGGCCCAGATCTTCCAGCTGCGCCGCGTCCGGCAGGTTCCCGGAGGCTGCCCGCAGACCGCCCGCAACCTGCTGGCTTTGCCCAAATCCCGCACTTTTTGTAATGTCGTACACCGTCTGCGCGCCCAGGCGCAGCCCAAGCTGCACAAAGTAGCAGTTACAGCTTTGCTCCAGCGCGGTTTTCATGTCTACCGTCCCGTGGCCCCGCCCATAGGCGCAGCGGTAAACATGGCCGCCCACCTCGATGGATCCCGTGCATTCATACGTCTCCTGCGCGCTGATTCCCTGCTCCAGCGCCGCCGCGGCCAGCAGCGGCTTGAACACCGAACCCACATTATATGCACTGAGGGCGCGGTTGACCAGTGAAGTATCCTGGCGCGCGATGCTTGCGGCCACATTTTCCGGGTCGTACAACGGCAGGCTCACGCTGGCGCGCACGCGCCCGGTGGGCGCGTCCAGTACAACGATGCATCCCTTATCCACCATTTCAATGCCTACGGCTTCGCAGGCGCGCTGGATGCTTGAATCCAGCGTGAGCATCACACCCGCCCCCGTGCCGGGAGATTCCACCAGGTACGGCGCATCTGATTCTATGAATCCCCCGCGCGCATTCATTGCGCAGCGCACCTCCGTCAAAGTGGAGCCTCCTGTCAAAAGATCATCAAAAGCATATTCCACACCTGAAACACCGTGGCCGGACGCTCCGAGATATCCAGTGAGGTGCTGGGCGATGGGCATAGGCTGGTACCGCACAGGCTTTTCAAACGTATACTGCGCACGCGCTGCGGCCGCCCCTGTGACAGGCATCAGGAACGGAGAGCCCCGCTGGATGCTTGCATAAAACTGCGTGCGCAGTTCCGCCGGGATGGCCTCAAACAAAGTATGATAGCTCGTCCTCCCCGGCTCAATCAACGCATAGCGCTCCGAGACCGTCCCTGTAAGCGGCAAAAAACCGCAGTCGTAAATATTGCCGCGCCCTTCACTCAGCACGACGCTGGTACTGCTCTGCTGTACGGCGGCAGCCGCATATGCCGGATTTGTAGACACGGCTGCAAGAGCACAAACCACTACGGCGAACGCAAGCAGACACGCGCCCGCCATTGCAATGAGCCTTTTTTCCAACATATCCCCTCCTTTTCCACACAAAAATAGTGTGCGCGCTATATGCCCCGGCTAAACGCCAAACCAGTGTGCGGCGAGATTTTCCTCGTTTCCGGGCATGCAAAAAGCCCCGCCTTCCGGCGGGGCTCTGTCCAGCAGGGATAATGTTTCTCAGGTTGGGGCTCACTCCGCATCGAATACGATCGCCTGAATGGCGTTTACGATATCCTGCGTAGTAAAGCGCGCCACGCCAATAGCGTCCAGCATACGGTCCGTCTCCGACTTCGTCGCATCGATGTAGCGGAATTCGGCGCGCTGGATCGCATTTTCCAGAACCGATTTTTCCTCAGGCGTATTACCGGGATCGTTCCATTCTTTTGTGAGGAGCTGCAACGTAGCGGAAATCGCCTGCTGCTTTGTAAAAACGGCGTTGGCCGCCTCTGTCTGGAATTCAGAAACACTGTTGAGTGTACGCATCGTGATCGTTCCTCCGTCCTTTATTTTCCTGGGGCTGTTTTGATTCTACACCCGTCGCACATAAAACGCAAGCGCCGTTTTCCGGAAGAAGCGGTTGCATACGCTAAACGATCGGGTCCAGCTCCTGCGCTTTCATACGCAGCTCGATTTTCGCGCTCAGACGCACTTCCTTAAAAGCATCCTTGATGCGGTTCTCCACCACAACGCTGTCGGCAGGCGAAGTGACCGTCAACATAAGGATGTACTGGTTGCGGCTGTAACGGCTGAATACATCGCCCTTGCGCAGAGACTCCCGAATGACTTCCTTGCCGCGCGCCATCGCGTCCACGATCTCCTGTTTTGCCACGGTCTGGCCGTTTTTTCCTTCAAACGTCACAAGGATGAGCAGCACATGACTATTGGAACGTGCCGCGCTTCGTGCGACCATCTGGTACACGGATTTGAACATCTCATACTCGCAGTAGTATGCGCCGTGGATGGGCCGGGCGTCCCGCGTAATCTCGCCCAAATCCTGCTGGATCTGGCGCAGATTTTCCTTCATCTGGTTCGCTCCCTGGGAAGCCCAGAGATATATGTCCCGCAGCTCGGGCGAAAGACGTTCGCCCAGCTCGTCGTAAAACAGGTTGGAGATCACCGGATAATAGCTCAGCACAGCCTGCTTCATATCCAACCTGCGCATGGTATTGAAGATGTAGCGGTAAAGTTCCTCGTGCAGCGGCTCCAGCAGCGCCGCACGGTTGCAGATATCCAGCGTCTCCTCCAGATCCTCCCTGCCTCCGCGTTCGCAGAGCGTGGCAGCCAGATTTTTAACGGTACGCAGATAGGTCTGCCGCAGATAACTGCTGTATTGGATGACCCACTGCTGCATGCTCAGGCTGGGCAGAAGATCGCCGGTATACAGCTTCAGCGCTCGCCGCGCATGCGGGATACGCTCCTCCGCCGGCGTGCCCGGTTGATCCGCAAGACGCGCCTCCTGCTCGAATTCCCACACATCGGTGGTGACGGAGATTTCCGGGTTCCAAATGTAACGCCCGCTCTCTGTGATGATAAAGCGTTTTTCCTTATCCGCTTTCTGCAAAAACTTGCGAAGCGAATACGCCGCGTTTTTCAACGCGCCGGCCGGGTTTTCGATTTCATCGCTCTCCCACAGGCCGTCCATCAACTGCTCATTCGTCAGCTTTTTATCGCCGCGCAGCAAAAGCAGCGCCAAAAGCTCCAAAGGCTTGTTGAGCCGCGCGCTGTGCTCCAGGATCGGCGTACCGTTCCACAGGATCGTCATACCGCTGAACAGGGATATTTCCATTTTACTTTGCTCAGGCACTTTCCTCTCCCCCTTCCGAATCAATTTGGATTCAGCTCATTGCTGAAAGGCGTTTTTCCATCGCCTCATAATGCATGCAGTGTGTGAGGGCTGTCTCTTTACTGACGCGCTTTTCCGTCACCAGGCGCAGCAGGCTTGTGTCCATGGTACACATACCCTGTGCCGCACCCGCTTGAATAGCGGAATCAATCTGGTGCGTCTTTGCCTCACGGATCAGGTTTTTGATGGCCGGGTTCGTATACATGATCTCAAACGCCGGGGTCTGCTTGCCGTCCAGCGTGGGAACAAGCTGCTGGCTGATGACCGCCTGAAGCACCATGGAGAGTTGCATGCGCACCTGCGCCTGCTGCCCGGCCGGGAACACATCGATGATGCGGTCCACCGTGTTGGCAGCGCCTGTGGTGTGCAGCGTGCTGAACAGCAGCTGCCCCGTCTCCGCGGCGGTCATGGCCACCTCGATGGTCTCATAGTCCCGCATTTCGCCTAGCAGGATGACGTCCGGGCTCTCCCGCAAAGCACTGCGAAGGGCGCTGACATAGCTCGGAGAATCGGTTGAGATCTCTCGCTGCGTCACGATACATCTGTCATGCCGATGGATGTATTCAATGGGGTCTTCCATTGTGATGATGTGCCCTTCTCTTGTCTGGTTGATGGCGTTGATGAGGCAGGCCAGCGTTGTGGATTTGCCGCTGCCCGCCGAGCCCGTCACCAGGACAAGTCCTTTCATCAGCCTGGCCGAGGCAAGCACCTCAGGCGGAATGTTCAGCTTTTCCGGCTCCGGCAAGCCAAAACGTATCACACGAATGACCGCCGCAAGGCTGCCGCGCTGATGCAGAACATTCGCCCGGAAACGTCCGAGATCCGGAATCGAAAAGGAAAAATCGTCGTCCATGTCCTCCCGTTCGATGCGGCTGCGGCTGCGTCCGCACAGCGTGTAAATATCCGAGATGACCGCGGCGGTATCTGCCGGCATCAGCCGCGCTTCCATCCGCCTCTGGCGGCCGTCCACCTTATAGGTAAGCGGCAGGCCGGCGATAATAAAAATATCAGACGCACCCATTTCAACGGCCTGTCTGAGCGTTTCCCTGACGTCCATGCGTCTCCTCCTATCCTTCCCGCAGTGTACCGAACAGCGCAGGAGCCTCGGCCTCGCCCGCCCATTCGGCGCTCTGCTGCCATTGTATCACTCTGTATCCGCCGTCCGCTGTCAACTCCGCAAAAACAGAAAGCGAACGCCCGTCCGCGCCCTCCAGCACGGCGCTCACACCGGGGCCTTCCCGGGCAGTGCCATGCGGCAGCAGCGCATCCAGCTCCGCCGTATCCCCGGCCTGCGCCAGCGCTGCGTCCAGCTCTGCCAGCCATTGTTGTCCCGCGCATTCCAGCGCATAAACGCTTTGGGCCTGACGCGCCTGCTTCTGCGCGAGTGCAAGGTCGGCCCGGGCGGTGGAAAAGCTCAGCACAGAGAGCGTTGCCAGACACAGGATGATCACCGTCAGCAGCAGCGACAGCCATCCCAGACGCACCGGCCTGCTTTCCATCTCGTCTCCCCCTTGCCCGCGGCGTTACCCGCCGATGTATTTCTGCGTATCCAGCTCATACAAAACCGTATCGCCGTCCGCCGCAGTTACAACAAAATGCGCCGTGCGCATCTCACCCGCCTGCCGCGGCGTTTCGTCCAGCACTGCTTCCAGGACGTAAGCCCCCTGTGTTTCATCCTCTGTCCAACCGCCCTGGACGTCGTATGCGGCGCGCAGTGTGCCGCGCGCCGTTTTCTCAGCACCCAACAGGGCTGCGAAATCTTCCTGTGAGCCGCTTGCCGCAAACAACTCCGCCGCATTTTGGGCGATGCTTACAGCTGTGGAAAGCTCCCTGGCCTCCCGTGAGGTACGCTTTGCAGCACCCAGTATCTGCACCAGCACGGTCAGGCTGGCAAGCAGAAAGAGTACCAAAAGCAGCGTTTCCACATAAAAAGCTGCGCCGCCCCGAGATCTACGCATCCGGGCCAGTCCCCCTTCCGCTGCGCAGCGCGATATCTGCGCTTCCGTATTCGGTTGACACTACCAGCAGACCCGGTCGAACCTGCTCGATGGAAAAGGATTTTGCATCCACGATGCGTTCGGCGTCCTGCGGGTCCAGCGCAGCATCTGCCGTCCCATATTCCTCCCGCAGCGCGCCTTCATATAAATAAATACGGGTTTCGTAAGTTTCGCCGTCTGCGTTCTCCCGCAGCAGCAGCGCCGCGCCCTCGGGGCCTTCCCCAACGGAAACAGCTCCCGCCGCGTCCGCCGCATGCACCCGCGCGGCAAGATATGACAGCGCCGCGCGCGCCTCTCTGTTCCGCGTCTGGCTGTCCACGACCGCACTGTAAAGCCCGGTCCCCGTCATCACAAGGAACAGCAGCGACAGCACGATGATGGCAAACAGAAGCAGCGGATACAGATGCATCCAAAACGCTCCGTGTTTTTTCACTCCGCCGCCTCCCTTCATTTTGTCTTATCCCGCGCCTAAGACTGTCATGCCGTCTGCTTTTCCAGCACGGCGACGGCCGGCAGCTGGTTCGATGCATACGCCTCATAGCTGACGATAAACCGGCTGTGGTTGACCTGCACGCCATAGTTTTCTTCCAGATAGGAAAGGCTCTGCGGGTATGCCCCCTCAAGAGCGTAGCACTGCACCGCCGCATCCAGCACCGCCGTGCGGAGGCTCTGCGCCGCCTGTTCCCTCATTGCCGCCTGTGCGCCGTTCCAAACAGCCCATACACCCAGCAACAGCAGCAGTGTACATACTGCCGCTATGGCTGCGCCCAGCCGTTTTGCGCCGCGCCGCAGCCGTTTTTCCTGATACATCCCCGCGCCCCCTTATCCGATGGAAGTGAGAATGCCGATCAACGGCAGCATCACGGCCAGAAGAGTAATCCCCACCGAAACGGTGAGAAATCCTGCAAGCACAGGTTCCACGCTGTCGATGATGCGCCCCATCCGCATGTTTGCATCCTCACTGAACACCTGCGCAAGGCGCGCCAGCACCTGGTCCAGATTGCCGCTGCGTGCTCCGCTCATCAGCATGCGCGCGTACAGCGGTTCGAACACGCGGTTATCGTAAACGGCCTGCGCCAGGCTGCGCCCCTCAAGCATCTGCCGGCGGCAGCTTTCCAGCTGCGCGCGCAGCGCGCGGTGCCGCACCATGTCCGACGCGCGTTCCATTGCTGTGTCGGTGTCCATCCCGCTGGCCGTAAACGTGGCCAGCGCCGTAGTAAATTGCGCCTCCGCCAGCCGCCGGGCAGCAGCAGAAGTAAAGGGCAGTTTTTCAAACAACGTGCGGAACAGGCCGTTCCCACGCTGCGTGCGCGCCGCAGCCGCACCGGTAAGCAAAAGCGCCGTCAGCACGATGACCAGGCACAGAGATGCCCAGCCGATGATATTTGCAGCCGTGATGTACGCATAAGAAGAAGCCGCTACGCTTCCCGCCAGCCCCGTATAAACACCGGTGAATACCGGAAGCACACGCGCGACCAGAACGGCCAGCACTCCGGCCATCAAGAACAGCAAAACTGCCGGATAGATCACAGCACTTTTCAGCCTTTTTTCCAGCTTATCCTGTGTTTCGTAATATACCGCGAGGCTTTTCAGCACGCTCTCGGTGCGTCCCGCCGCCTCGCCCGCCGCGACAAGCTGCGCCGCATACGCGGGAAAATATCCGCATTGCTCCACCGCCTCGGCCAAAGGCTCCCCCATTTGGACACGCTCAAGCACGGCGGAAGCCGCATCGTACAGCGGGCCGTCCCCGCTGTCTCCGCGCATCAGGGAGAGCGCGTCGTCTACCTGAATGCCCGCTGCCAGCATCATCGCCATATCTTCGCAAAAGGCGCTCACCGCCAGCGAGCGAAGTATTTTTGCCGCCATGACCTCTCCTCCTCAATAGACCTCTTTATCCGCATAGCCCTTACCGTCGCCCACAAGCGCGCTCTGGCCGGCAGCCGCAAACGTCAGGTCGATGCGCTGCCATTCATGCCTGGGCGCCCTGATCTCCACGGTGATCCAGCCGCTCTCTTCCAGCCAAATCATGTTCCACGCATGGTACAGCTCGCTTCCGCCGCTGGAAACATATCCTGTGATAAGCTTTGTCGGGATACCCTGGCTGCGCAGCATTGCCGCGGCAAGCGCAGCATAATCGTAGCAGATGCCCTTCTTTGTGGAGAGCGTCTCATCCGGGTCCGGCAGATATCCGGTAACGTTGTTGTCTACGATGTTTTGGGCTTTGTCGTAATCATAGTCCACATTGCTTTGGATATATTCGTACACACTGCTCACCACCGCCGCCGCATCCGCTGCCTGTGCGCTTATGTCCGACGCCAGCAAGACACATGCGGAGTCCACACTGTAAGCTACCCGCTGACTGGGCCGCAGGAATGGCTCGAATTCACTGTCCAGCACAACGTCCGCCTGTGCGGAAAACAATTCCATGTACTTGTTCTCTGTGGTATTCTGCATCACGCGGACATTGTATTGCCCGTTGCCGCTTTGCAGCGGATAAACGACCGGCGTTCCGTCTCCGGGCAGATCGTAATTGTATTTTACGTCTCCATACACGACCTGGCATTTCAGGCGTTTGTCGCTTTGCGCCCGCACGGCGACATACCCCTGCGACACCGCCGAAAGGTCTATTTCCGCCCCGCTGCCGCTTACAGCGGCGTCCGGGTGAAACTCGGCATTCCGAAATGCCGGCGGCTCGTAATGTGTGCTGTTCGCCGGCGCCACGGTACGGCTTTCAGCGCCGCTCCCCGCAGGGGCCGCGCTGCATCCTGATATCAGTATGATAAAAGTCAAAAAAGCGGCCATTCCGCCGCGCCATTGTCTTTTCACTGAATACTCCCAAGCCGTGGGCTGCCCGCCCTGTGGTATGCCGCATGACGGAAACGCCGCTCTACACATCGCCGCGCGGGGTTCGCGGTATGACAGAAGCCTGCCAAACGCCGCCATGGGATTATCACTTATTATAGGGGAAATCCTTTCCGCTTTCAAGCCAAAACGTCTTTCCTGTTCAAAATTGTCAATCTTCCGGTATGCTTCCGGTAAACTTTTTGACGCCGCATTACCTCGCTCCGCCTTTTTGCGCGCTGCCAAACATTTTAAAAAGTCCCGCGCCCGCAAAACGGACGCAGGACAGACTGTTTTCAATTCAGTCGGCAATATATCTCTCAGCAATCTCTTTAAATTCCGCCTCATGCGCCGGATACCACTGCGCAAAAGTTCCGTCGGACGCGCGCACCGCACGCCCCAGCTCCGCAAGAAAAGCCGGGATATCCTGTTCCAACATCATCCCCAACTCCTGGCCGAACTGTTCCGCCCCCTGCGCATCGCATCCGCCTGCATACAGCATATAGGCAGGCATCGGCTTTTTATCCACCAGCTTCACGCCGCCGCGAAAACCCAGCGTACCGATTTGGTGCGTACCGCAGCTGGAAGGGCAGCCGGAGATATGGATGCGCGGCAATATGCCGTCGGAAAATCCTTCCCTGCGCATTGCCTCCACCAGCATCTTCAATGTTGACTGTGAATCCCGCACACCCTGCTGGCAGGTCGCTGCACCCACGCATGCCACAGAAGATTCGAACAAATCCCGCGCACCGTCTTCCGTAACGGCAAGCACTGCCTGCGCCTCTTCCGCCGTCAGATTGATACAATACATCGTTTCATCCGGGCCAACCCGCCATTCCGCGTCCGGAGCATTGCACATGGATTCATAAAGCTCGGCAGGTTTTTTACCAGACAGCATCCCGCCGATGGGATGGTATGCCACAGCGTAAAGCCCCGGCTGTTTCTGCGGGATGGCGCGCGGATGCGAGAGAGACGCACCGCCTGTTTTGGGTGCCGTCGAGTCCGGCAGCACCAGGGCCATATCCTTCTCCTTCGCCAAAGCCAGATTCTCACGAAAAACAGTTTTCAGGCCATCTTCGCCTAATGTTTCCTGCAAATAACGCGTACGCGCGCGGGCACGATTCTCGTAATTTCCGTGCTCCTGGAAAGTCTTTACCATAGCGCATACGTCGTACAGAACATTCCGGGGCGCAACGCCTGTGTCTACCAGTACACCCATTTTGGGATTTGCGCCAAGCCCGCCGGCGCAATAGACATCAAAAGTTCCGTCCGCGCAGGCTACAAAGCCCAGATCCCGGAATGTCGCATGTGTTTCATTCGCCGGTCCATTGGAGAACCCTACCTTGAGCTTACGCGGCAGCCGGATTTCCCGCACTTGCGCCAGTAGATAATCATTGACTGCCTGAGCCGTGGGCATCACATCAAAATACTCTCCCTGCTCCACACCCGTAAGCGGGCTCACCATGACATTGCGCGGGAAGTCGCCGCCGCCGCCGCGCGTTATAATGTCGTAATCAAGCGCCCGCTTCATGATCTCCACCACACTCTGCGGCGGGAGGTCGTGCATCTGGATGGTCTGGCATGTGGTGAGCTTCATACGCGGTACGCTGTGTTTTTCGGCACATTCGGCTATAAACCCAAGCCGTTCCTTCGTCAGCCGCCCGCCGGGCAGGCGCAGACGAAGCATGCTGTATCCGTTCTCCCTCTGCGCATAACTGCCAAAACCGCCCGAAAAGCCTTTGTAAGCCTTGCGGTCAATCTCTCCGTTTGTAAATTCATATATTTTCTCTTCAAAAGCATCAATGTCCTGCCTGAGTACGGCAAGTAGTTTTCCGTTCATATGCCCGACCTTCCCTTTTTCTTTTGTTTCGCAGCGGCAAGCTCCGCCATGTTTCTTTTGGGTTCTACATTATTATACAAAACTCATGAGCGGTGTCAACCGTCATGGACACGGGTTCTGTTTTTCGCACAAACCGCCCCGCTTATAGCATGCCCTGTTTTTATATTTTCCCGTCTGCTGCCCGCTGTTTTATTTCTTCACAAAAAAAATTGAAAATTCGGGGTTGACAACGAAGAAATGATTTGATAATATAATAAAGCACTCGAGAGAAGAGTGCGGCGCTGATAGGCGCTGGTGCCGTGGGGGTGTAGCTCACTTGGGAGAGCGCTTGAATGGCATTCAAGAGGTAAGGGGTTCGATCCCCCTCATCTCCACCACATAATCAAAATCCGAACCTTATAGGTTCGGATTTTTGTTTTTAACATTGCTGCAAGAAAACCGCTTAAACATAATGTTTAAGCGGTTTTCTTATTGCATAAAAGCAGCAACCCGTCGGGGCGGCTACTTTTGAATCTGCAAAACACAATAATTTATGTTTCACTGTCGTTCCGCGGAAACACAACTGTGAGCAGCATTTTGAACGCATCTTCCGCATGAACGGAATGCGGCTTTCGGGCAGGCATCACCAGTGTTTCCCCTGCGGACAGGCAGCATTCCCGGCCGTCTACCACAAATCTGCCTTTTCCTTCGATGACTGTGACCATCGCGTCGCCTGCAGAATCGTGTGTTCCGATCTCCTCTCCTTTTGCAAAAGCGAACAGCGTGATACTGACGCAGCTGTTCTGCGCCAGTGTTTTACTGACGACCTGCCCTGTGTTCGCCGATATCTCATCCGCAAGCCGCACTATCTCTTCGTGTTCGATATTTTTGATAAAAGCCATAATATTTTCTCCTCCTTTTGCCTCTAAACCGATTTTTCTTTGTTTACAGTTTGCCACAGATATTTTTTCCAATGCGTTGTTTTAACAACAATATCCCAAAAATATTTCAAAACAACTATTGACTTCGAGTCTGCTCCAAGGTGTATGCTCTTTTCAGCGGTTCAAATGGAGGTCTGCGATTGAAAGGAGAAATCTTCATGGATGCAAACCGAATGAAGCGGGAACTCGGCGGCGGCGCGGTTTTTCCCATCGGAGCTGAAAACACTGCCTACGCGCAATATTTTACGGGTGAATGCTATCTGAATATGCTTACAACCTCCGGCGTCGGCATCGGCGTTGTGACTTTTGCCTCCGGTACGATCAACGCCTGGCACATCCACCACAAAGGCGGACAGATCCTGCTTGTAACGGGGGGACGCGGCTGGTATCAGGAGGACGGAAAACCGGCACGGGCACTGGCCGCCGGAGACGTTGTCAATATTCCCCCGGAGGTCAAGCATTGGCATGGCGCCGCCGTGGACTGCTGGTTCCAGCATCTGGCCGTGGAGGTCCCCGCAGAAGGCGCATCCAATGAGTGGCTGGAATTCCTGCCTACAGAAGATTATGCCTCATTATAACGCATTTTTCATGGAAAGGAGCGGAAGCTATATGGCGAAAGCAAGGGTATATTTTACACGGGAGATCACACCACAGGCGATGGACCGTCTCTATGACGCGCTCGGCATCCGGCTGAGTGGAAAGACCGCAGTGAAAATCTCTACCGGAGAGCCGGGCGGACATAACTTTTTGCAGCCCGCGTTGATCGGTCCGCTGACAGAACGTCTGCACGGCACCATCGTTGAGTGCAATACCGCTTACGAAGGCCGGAGGAACACCACACAGGAGCATTGGAAGGCCATTCAGGAGCACGGTTTTTTGGATATCGCACCCTGTGACATCATGGATGAAACCGGCGAGCTGGCACTGCCTGTCACAAACGGTATGCATCTGCAGGAAAATTTTGTCGGAGCGCACCTGCGGAATTACGACTCTATGCTGGTTCTTTCTCACTTTAAGGGCCACATGATGGGAGGCTTCGGCGGCGCATTGAAAAATATTTCCATCGGCATCGCCTCTGCTCACGGCAAAGCACATATTCACGGTGTGGGTGTTCCAGAGGAGCTATGGACGGCCGATCACAACTCTTTTCTGGAGTGCATGGCCGACGCGGCCAAATCCGTTGTAGAATATCTGGGGCGGCGGAACATGGCTTTTATCAATGTTGCCAACCGCCTTTCCGTGGACTGTGACTGCGACGCGCACCCACACGAACCGGAAATGGCCGACATAGGCGTCTTTGCCTCTCTGGACCCCGTAGCGTTGGACCAGGCCTGTGTGGACGCGGTATATGCCTCCCCTGACCCCGGAAAAGCCGCGCTCATCGAACGCATGGAATCCCGCAACGGTATCCACACGGTTGAAACAGCTTGTGCGCTGGGCATAGGCGTCCGGGAATACGAATTGATTTATCTGGATTGAGCTCATGGACCATTTTCGGATTTCGAAAAAACAAAAGGAGAAAAGTATGATTGAAAAAGTAACGGCAGGACGGGACGCCATGGGCGTTTTTGCACCCAAATTCGCAGAACTGAACGACGATGTGCTGTTCGGGCAGGTCTGGGCGCGAGAGGAACAGCTTTCCGCCCGCGACCGCAGCATCGTCACAGTGACGGCTCTGATGGCCAGCGGAATTCTCGACAGTTCTCTGCAGCATCATATTCAGAACGCAAAAAAGCACGGCGTAACGGCTGTGGAAATGGCCGAGCTTCTCACCCACGCTGCTTTTTACGCAGGCTGGCCCAAGGCCTGGGCCGCACTGCGCATGGCGAAGGAAATCTACGGCACGGCAGACTGAACAGCACGTCCGTGTGCAAAAGCCAGGCATTCCTTATAAGGAATGCCTGGCTTTTTGAATATCCGCCGTCGGAATATTTACTTTTCTCCCGCGTCCGCCTTCGCCTCCCGGTTCATCTTCACGAAAACCGGAATATACATCGCAAGCGTAAAAGCCATGACCGCGCCGCAGACGGCAATGAGTATATCCGCCACTGTCGGTGGGATGCTCACCCACAGAATGAGCGTGACCGTCACCAGATAGAATACAAAGGTACACACCTTGCCGAACCATTTTGCGCCGTCCAATTTTTTGCCGCGCCGCAGCATCACCAGCCCCGCCACAGCCATAAAGCCTTCCTTAAGTACATACAGCACTACAAGCGCAGCGACCCAGCGATACCGTGTCATCAGGCAGAGCACCACAGCGCCCTCTGTCAGCTTGTCCGCCACAGGGTCCAGCAAAATGCCCAACTCCGTAATCTGGTTGAAACGCCGCGCGATTTTACCATCGAACAAGTCTGTGAAGCCGGATATCCCCAGTACCACAGCCGCCCGAAAAAACTCGGGGGGCGTTTCCGCTTTGAAGTACAGATACACAAACAAAGGGATCAGCAGAATGCGGAAATAGCTGAGGATGTTCGGGATAGTGAACATCTCCCGCAAGGTCGGTTTTTTCATGTTGGATGCTCCTTCACAAGAGATTGCTTTCAGTGCACAGGCCGCGGCTGCATATATAAATTACGAGCCTGTGCAATATTTTTCTTCATGGTTTGACGCAGCGCCGGTAAAGCCCTATAATGGGGGTGTATCCCAAAAGATTTGAGGAGGTTTTGTTTCATGTGGACGCGTGATCTTTTAAAAATGAACGCCAAGCAGGTGCTGCGCAACAACTATTGGATGGCGCTGCTCGTCGCCTTCGTGGCTTCCCTGCTCGCGGGGGGCTCTTCCAACATAGGCCCCACACTGACATTTAATTATACCACAGGTTCTGATCATTACAACTATCAATACGGATATGACCGCGCCGTACTGCCCTATTTCGGCGCTGTGGCCGCCGCCGCATTTGGCTTCGTGCTCATTGCAATGGTGGTTGGCGTTCTCTTTTCCGTGTTTGTAAGCAATCCTGTGACAGTCGGCAAGTGCCGCTATTTTATGGAGAGCCGGGTGGGCAACGCTCCGTTCTCGTCGCTGTTCTCCGCGTTCGGCGGCCCAGCTTACCGCAACGTGGTGAAAGTGATGTTTATGAAAAATCTGTTTATTTTCCTGTGGAGCCTGCTGTTTGTGATCCCCGGCATCTATAAGGCATACCAATACCGCATGGTGGATTACCTGATGGCGGAAAATCCTTACATGACCTACCAGCGTGCGCTGGAGCTCAGCCGCCAGATGACAGATGGCGAGAAGTTCAATATTTTCATTCTGGAGCTCTCGTTCTTCGGTTGGCTTTTTCTGGGAGCGCTTGCCTGTGGTATTGGGGTGTTCTTCGTGAATCCTTACATTGAAGCCACGTTTGCCGAACTGTATGCGGCGCTGCGCGCAAAAGCGTTTGCCACCGGTATGACGGACGCTTCCGAGCTGAGTGATTTTATGCGATACTGACAGCACTTCTTCGTCTTTCATATGCTCTGCAAGACAAAAAGGGACGGCCTGCGGGCCGTCCCTTCTTTGCATTTCTGTTCCGTACCGCCGTTTTGCCTTCACCCGTTACAGGCGGCGGCGCATCCAGCGCAATGTATCTGAAATGACCTCGTCGCGGCAATATTCGTTGAATATCTCATGATACAGTCCGCCGTATATCTTCATCTGCCTGTCCGTCGAAGACGCGGCCGCAAAAAAATCATAGGTGTCCTGCACGCTCACCAATCCATCCTTTTCGCCGTGCAGCATCAGAACCGGATAGGTGAAATCCTTCACTGCGGTTTTGAACCACGCCACACCGTCACAGATGGCATAGCATAGGCCTGTGGTAAATGTTTGAGTATTGTACGGATCCTTGCCGTACCAATCCACGACCTCCGGAACAGAGCATACTCCCGCCCCCAGCTCATTCGGCAGCTTCTGGTGCGGCTCCAGTCCTTTGGGCACGCCGGAAATCAGCCCCGCATTGTCCTGGGTGAGCGCGCCGCTGGTGATGATACCGCGCAGATTTTTGTTCGGGTATTTTGCGCCGTACAGCGCCACGGCAAACCCGCCCATACTGTGCCCCAACAGAAATACCGGCAACGCCGAATTTTCGCTGACAGCCATATCGACCACAACGTTTACGTCGTCCAAAAGCTGATTGAAATCGTCGTAATAAGTGCGTTCACCCTCTGAGCGGCCATGGCCGCGATGGTCGAAGCGGTAGGTGCCGAATCCCATTTCATGCATCTTTTCCGCCAGGTAATCGTAACGTCCCTGATGCTCGCACAGGCCGTGCACGATCACGCACACAGCGCGGCAGTCCATATCCACTTCCTTGTTTACAAACAGCTTCGTCCCATCAAACGACAAAACCATATTTTCCGCCATTTTTCTCTCCTCCGTTTCGTTGGGAACCCTGCTGCTTTCAGCATACGGGATTATGAAAAAATTATCAATGTGGAGAATGAACAAAAAAGAGGTCGTTTTCTTGGCACGGACACTTTTATCATGCTGCACCGGAAGAAAAGCTTCAGGAGGCATAGCAGCCACGCAACATCCCATGGCAACACGGTCCAGCGCCCTTTTCCGCCCCAAATGGCATCCCGCAGTTACAGCATGGCGATCAACCACATCATGCGGCAGGTTGTGTGTACCCAAACCTCCTTATATGTCGCATTGTTTTGCATCGGATAGAACGGTTGATCTTCGTTTTCAAAGGTCTCGAACCCTACTGGTACCGCGCCTACAAGCTGCGGGGACATCGGCGCATAAAGAGGATGATAATCGTGTCCCTCCCCATACATACTGCTGACAGCAAAGGGATTGCAGCCGAGAATCCATTCCATCTGACGAACCGCGACCTGCTTGATTTCTCTGTCGTTTAACGCACGCGCCAGCTCCATAGCAGCAAGGGCTCTGCCCATCAGCGTAGCATGGAACCCGCGGAACTGATAAGCAACGGGAAAAACACGCAGATAAAAGCGGTCGTTCAGCCGGATGCCGTTTCTCACCTGAGCATTGTATTCTTCAAGACTCGGCGCTCCGGCGGCACGGGCTCCTTCATGCGTTATCGTCGAAAAATCCGTATTGTCCAGTTCATATATACCGTTGGGCAGCAACCCGTAAGGGACCGTGCGTGAAGTGAGCGCTACATATTCCCGATAAAGTTCCAAAGAGTTTTTCCAGCGGGCTGCGTCCTCATGCTCTGGAGCCAAGCGATACAGCATAGCGAATGCTTTGATCGGCGCATGCTCGTAAGAACGATGATAATAGGTCTGGATTCGCTCATGCGTTTCATTCTCATAGAAATAGCCTCTTAATGGGATAGAAAAACTGGGGTCTACCGCGGATGCCTGACATGCCATCAGAATTCTTGCAAAGGAAACGCCACGGGAAAGGTATTCAGTTTCTCCAAACGCTTCATATAACTCCATAGCTGAGATTGCAGCTTGAGCGTTCATCTGAAGCTGCGTATAGCGCGCCCCTGCCGACTCGTTGTCCTGAGACTGATGCATTGCGGCCAGAGCAAATGAAAAATCCTCTTTGGCACAGCGGGCGCACCAATCTGCGAATCTCGGATCTTCATCCCGGAAAAGGGCGATTGCTTTGGCGCACACGCCCGCAATCATAAAGTTATCGAAAGGGCGGTTGCCGGAATCGGCATTGATATCATCCAAGGTCCCCTGAATGTTGTCGCTCCAAAAGCCGATGACTGTTCCGTTGTGTCGGTATCCATCGCCCCAGCGGGTGCGCATCAGCCAGTTCAATCCCCAGCGGGCTTCTTCTTTGGCACGCTGCGACAGTTCCGGTTGGGCCTCCCTCTCGGCGATTGCCAATTCCAGCATGGCGAAAACCGATTCGGCCGTATTGATGGCCGCCTGCGTCAAATCGCCCGCGTCATGCCACCCCCCACACACCGGGAGCCGCCTCCCGTCCGGATGGACGCTCATAACATCCATATGGCACTCTGTATGGATTCCGGGTACGTCAAAGCCACAACGTTCTGAAAAGAAAAAGTTCAGTGTTTTCCATGCGGCCGGGATATAGGCGTCCCTTCCGATACGGAAAGGACGGCTCTTCTTTCCATCCACTTCAAGAGTATACCACCCTTCCGCTTTCACCGGGAAAAAATCCATTTGCCGGAGTCCATTCGCCTGAGGGACACAATTGCCTTGGAACGTCACTTCGCCGCTGCTGTTTCGCAGATAAAACACCCCTGAACCGGATTGCACGTAAGCCTGTTTGACCGCTTCCGGACGGTAGCCGCTGTGGCAATAAGCAATTGCACCCGCACGCAGGTCAAACCCTTTATAATGATCTGCTTCCACCTGCTCCAGACACATATTATCCACATAGACCGTTATGCCCTGCGGCGCAGGTACCGGAGTGCGGTGTGCATGGATCGACAGAGAAATACCTGTGACAAAATCGCGATAGACATAAGGGAACTCCCAAACGACATGCTGCCACTCTCCGTGTGGGATTCCCAATGTATGCGTGCCTTCAAACCGACCCAGGAGCGGCATGATATGCTTTCCCTGATTATGTATAGAAAGCTCCATGAAGTTATTCGCAATCGCCGGTGAATCGACATAGATCCAAAGTGAAATACGGTTAAACCTCTCCAAATTTTCGCCAGGAAGCAGGCGCATCATGGTCGTGACCGAAAATGCGCGGTTGCTGGGATGTCTGCGGCAACCATCCGTAGGCACATCCAGCCTTATGCTGCCTTTGCCGGAAATGGTATGCTTTTTTTCAAAGCTCATAACTCCGGGGCCTTGCAGCCTCACATTATCCGAATCCAGCGGCAGAGCGCGGGAGTCTAATACAGGCTTTGCCAGCCATCGTGCCTCCGCACACTCTTCCAGATCTTTCTCCATTCCCTGCCTGAAGCAGCGGCTGTTCTCCAATTGTCTTTTCATCTGTCCAAGCATTTTTGCTCCTCCTATCACATTCAATAAGGCTTTGCCGTCCACACGGAGCTACACGCCTTATACATTCCTATACGCTTGTTTCCAGGCAAGATCTATGCAAATACCACGAATTCTTACACGAATTCATTTTTCACTGTACATTATATCATTCATCGGTTTTTAATATAGTATGATTTTTCTTCAGCCGTAAGCGGACACGATCCATATTGCAGAACAAAAAGACGGTGCTGCAACCGCCGCACCGTCTTTAAATATTTAAAAATCAAAATTCTGTTGTTTTCAGGCTATCGCTGCCGCATGCCTTACAGGCATTCCAAAAGAGGGATCACATCCGCAAGCGTCGCCGCGCGGGCCGCCCACAGCCCTTCGCTTTCCGGCGGGATGGGAGTGATATCAGGCACAACGACAGCCTTACAGCCCGCAGCCCTTGCCGCCCGCAGTCCGTTGGGGCTGTCCTCCAGCACCAGGCACTCCTCTGCGGGTACGCCCAGTGCCTTTGCTGCCGCCAAAAAGATATCCGGTGCCGGTTTTGCATGTGCCACCTCGTCGCCGCACACCGCAGCTTCAAAAAAGCCGTCTACGCCTGCCATTTTTAAATAGAGCAGCGCCTTTTCCCGCACAGTGGCCGTTGCCAAAGCCGCAGGGATGCCCACAGCCCGCAAATGCTCCAGAAGCTGCCGCAGGCCGGGCTTCACCGGCAGCCCATCCCGCGCGATGGCCTCATCTGCGTACGCCACACGCAGTGCACGCAATGCATCATAGTCCACCTCCGGGCCCAAGCGTTCCAGATACATCGCACGGCTGTCAGCCACACTCATGCCGCGGCCCGCCGCGATCACCTCGTCGGGCAGTTCCAGCCCCAGCACCTGAGCTCCATACTTCCAACCCCGATGGCCGATGCGCTCCGTGTCGAACATCAATCCGTCCATATCAAATAAAACTCCGCGTATCACAGCTTCCCGCCTTTCACATCTTTTGTACCGCTTCCCATATCTCCCGGATCACAGGGATTCCCTTGCATCTGTTTTCCCGGATGTTCCGCAGCGAAAGCTCGCCGGGATAAACTGTCTGTCCGCCTTCCTCAACCGGCTCAGAGGCCTTCACATCTGCCAGAATCGCGTCCACGATGGCGTCCGTCTGCTGTGCCGTATTGAATTTTTGGGGATCGATGGCGATCATGACCTGTGTCAGACCCACTTCATCACCGAATGTTCCGATCTTCTGCACCGAATTGCCTGCCGAGAGTACCGTGGCGATGAGGTCCAGCACGATGGAAAGTCCGCTGCCCTTCCAATATCCCATGGGCAGTACGCGCCCCGTCTTTTCAATCTCAGCCGGGTCGCGCGTCAGCTCCCCTTTTGTATCGTAACCGCCCGGCACGGGCAGCTGCACGTCCCGCAGCCGACAGTCCTCGATCTTTCCGTAAGAAAACTGGGATACCGCGCAGTCCAGCACAACATGCTCGCCGTTGGAGCGAGGCACCGCCAAAACGAACGGGTTGTTTCCGATCCTGCGGTCTTTCCCTCCCCATGCGGGCATATTGGGCATTGTGTTGGACCAGCAGATGCCGATGAAGCCTCTGTCTGCTGCCAGCCAGCCATAAGTACCGCCGCGCAGCCAGTGGTTGTTGTTTCCCAGCGCCACCAGACCGACGCCGTTCTCTTTTGCCAGCACACAGGCGCGTTCCATCGCACGCCGGGCGTTCAGCGGGCCAAAGCCTCTATGGCCGTCCCAGCGTTCCAGCACGCCGGCACGCAGTTCACAGGTCGCGCGGGCGCGGGGATCTATCTCCCCTTTGTCCAAATAACGGACGATGCGAGGGAAACGGTTTAACCCATGTGAATATACGCCCGCAAGGCTGTTTTGAGCAAAAATATCCGCCGCATCCGCCGCGTCCTGCGCCGCAAAGCCCTTTTTTTCAAGCACACGGGCAAATTCCCGCGCCATTTCCTCATAAGCGACTCTCATACGTATCCCCCTTTACCAGCCGGCTCACAATGGGCTGGTACTACTTTGCACATGACGTTTCTGCAGCGGTGCCAAACCGGCCAATCACAAAACAGAGCCCGCGCCCGCCTCGAAAGAGACGCAGTGCGGGCTCTCTTTTACGATTTGGCCGGCAGCCGCCCCGTTTTATTCCTTGCGCTCGGAGCCCCAAAAGAACAGGGCCACCGTGCCGGGGCCGGTATGGCTGCCGATGGTAGTACCCACGTGATTGATTTCCACTTTACCGTTCAGCTTGGGGAACTTCTGTTCCACCAGGTCGGCCACTGCGCGGGCGTCCTCATAACAGGCGGAATTAGAAATATAGCACTTTCCATTGTAATTCGTCCCGCCGTCGGCAAACTGTTCCATCCGGGAAACGATCTCTTTGATAACGGCTTTCTTTCCACGTATCTTGGAACGCGGAATCAAACGGCCCTGGTCATCCATATTCAGCAGCGGACAGATATTGAGCACCGTACCGAACCATCCGGACGCCTTCGAAATACGCCCGCCTTTCACATAGAACGTGAGATCTGTCGAAAAAAACCAGTGGTGCAGACGCAGACGGTTGGCCAGCGCCCATTCATATACAGAATCTACATCTTCACCTTTATCTCTTAAGTCTGCCAGACGGTCCATCAGCAGGCCGTAACCTGACGAAGCGCCCAGAGAATCTACAATATAGATTTTCCGATCCGGGTATTTTTGCAGAAGTTCTTCCCGCGCCACACAGGCGGAATTGTATACGCCCGAGATACCCGAGGAAAGCGTGACATGCAGAATATCTTTTCCCTGTTCCAAAAACGGCGTGAAATAAGCAGTAAATTCCTCTACGTTTACCTGGGACGTCTGCGTCTCGGCTCCGTCTGCCATCGCTTGGTAAAACTGATCGAACGGCATGGACTTGCCCAAGTCGTCGGCGTACTGTTTCCCATTTAGGGAATAGTGAAAACAGATATAATGGATATCTCGTGCCGCAAAGTGCTCTGCCGTAAGATCTGCGGTGGAACAGCAGCTCAAAACAAAATCGTTCATAAAACCCCTCCCTTTCCAGCGCCTCCGCCATGCACCCTCACCGGGTGTGCCTGCGGATACTTTTCTTTATTACTATACCATTATTTCCCACAAAATGCAATTCAAACAAAAAGATGCGATTTTACGAACAAATCCCCTCTTGACAAAACATCTGAAAACCGCTTATAATATATAAGCTGATTTAAATAAACAATTATCCTGCAGATGTAGTTTAGTGGTAGAACTCCAGCCTTCCAAGCTGGTCGTGTGGGTTCGATTCCCATCATCTGCTCCAAAAGGCAGCATCTGCGGATGCTGCTTTTTTCCGAAATTGCGCGGCACAAGCAGCCGCTTTCATATGTGAATATCACTGCCACCGGGTAGGAATGCAATTCGCATTCGTTTGTACATCGTTAGGTCTGAGAAGATGTGCATGCGAATGCTTATTTTTTTTGGAGGTTGTATGAAAAAAATTGAAGAACTGCGCCGCTATTTCACCAAGGGCGAGCGAGCGCTGTGGTTTGGTTCCGTATTTGTGATCATTGCGGCTTTTTATTTTTTCGACCGCAGCAATTATTTCACGCTTTTTGCTTCGCTGCTCGGCGTCACATCCCTCATTTTTAACGCAAAGGGAAATCCGTTCGGTCAACTTCTTATGATTCTTTTCAGCCTGCTTTACGGAATCATTTCTTTCACCTTTTCCTATTATGGAGAAATGCTTACTTATGTAGGTATGACTATGCCGATGGCGGTGTTCGCTCTTATTTCCTGGTTGAAAAACCCGTTTAACGGGAACCGGATGGAAGTCAGCGTCAATCACCTAGCCCGAACAGAATGGCGTTTTATGTATCTGGCGGCAATTCTTGTCACTGCGCTTTTCTACTTCATACTGGGGTATTTTCAAACGGCCAACTTAGTCCCGAGCACCCTTTCTGTAACGACAAGCTTCATCGCGGTGTATCTTACCTATAAAAGAAGTCCTTATTATGCGCTCGGGTACGCGGCCAACGACATCGTTCTCATTGTTTTATGGATTTTGGCTGCCCGTCAAAATACATCCTATCTGTCCGTCGTGGTATGCTTTACGGCCTTTCTCGTCAATGATATCTACGGCTTTATCAACTGGTGCAGAATGGGAGAACGGCAGGCTGAAAGCGTGTAAAGGCATCGATAGCACACAAGCCCCCTATAAAAGAGCCCGGCCCCAAGCGGCGCATTACTGCGCCTGTGCATTTGGGAGCCGGGCTCTTGCTTTCATTTGCTTTTCCAGAACAGCTTGGGCACCAAAAGAGAACCGAACGGCCGCTGCGGAGGCGCCGGCGGAGCCTCTGGCGTTTCCAGCTCGAACGTATACCGCTCGTAGGCATTGATCACCTGTGTTTCCCCACACTGCGCACAGCGTGGGATGCGGCCGTAGTTGAGGTGAACGTGTCCATGCACAAAGTACTTCGGCTGAAACTGTCCCAGCATGGCGTTGAAACAGTCAAAACCCATATGTGCGGGGTCTTCTCCGTCGTTGCAGCCGCGGACAGGCGCATGGGCAACGATGATATCTACCCCGCCCATACGGCGTATTTTGGAGGACAGCCGTGCAACACGGCGTTCCATTTCCCTCTGTGTATATTGAAACGGCCCCGGCTTGTACCGCACTGAGCCGCCCAGCCCGGCGATGCGCACGCCGTTCACCTCGTAAACCGTGTCTTCGATGCAGGTGCAGCCTTCCGGCGGCCTGCGCTGGTAGTCCGTATCATGGTTGCCGTGTACATACAGCAGCGGCGCGTGGGTAAACGTTGCCAAAAGTGTGAGATAACTCGCCTTCAGGTCGCCGCAGGAAAGGATCAGATCCACTCCCTCCAGCTTTTCCGGCTGAAAATAATCCCAGAGATATTTTGATTCCACATCGGAAATTGCCAGAATCTTCACACCTGTGCCTCCTTGTAAATTCCCTGGAGGCGCACCAGCGGCTTCGCCTCCTCAATGAGGTCGTCAAAGGCCGGGATATGGCCTTCCACATTTTCCGCCAGCCAGTCCATGCGCAGAATCTCCTCCGGCTCCATCTGTTTGTCTTCGGCCTGTATCATCACGCCGCCCTGGGCGTACAGTTCTCCTTCGAACGGGACGATCGTGCCCGAGCACAGGCCTTTGTGAAGGATCGCGGCAAGGCGCTTCGTCCCGCGGGGCAGGCTGCGGCTTTGCAGCACGTCTATCATTCCCGAGGCCATGCCCCACCAGTAATTGACCGCACGGCCCGCTTCGTTGCCCTCCAGCTTCCAGCGGCCATCCATGATGCCCCGCAGGATACGCTCGTAAAATTCTCCCCAATGCCAGAATGGCATTGCCAGAGGCACCGGCTCCTCCCCGTCCAAACGGTACAGGCCATAGTGCTTATCGCCCCGCGGCAGCCCTGCGTCCTGGCTGGAGATCAGCTCGACGCCGCGTTTTTCCAGCTCGCTTAGCGCGTCCACACCCTTTTCCCCGGTCCACATCAAATGAACCTTGGCACGCGGATTGGCCATCCTTGCGCCCAGCGCGAATGCATTGATGCCCGCGACCATCCCGTAAATGGGATAATTCGCAATGTATCCCACACGGTTATTGTCGGCCAGCGCACCCGCGATTGCCCCAACCAGAAATTTAGCCTCATAAATGCGGCCGTAATAGGTGCGCACACTGGGATGGTCCATATTCAGAGAGCAGTTGAGTATCTTTACCTCCGGATGACGGATGGCCGCACGCAGGCTGCATTCCATCAGCTTCGGCGTCGTGGTAAACAGCACGTCGTTTCCATCGGCAATGGCGCGCTCAATGACCTCGTCGTCATTTTCACCCACCCGGATGTTGTCGTAGCCCTTGGTGAACACCCGCCCGGCAAGGACCTCATCCACATGACCGCGCCCGAATTCATGGGCATAGGTCCACGCGCTGGTATCCGCGCTTTTTTCATATAGGAAGGCCACATTCAAGCGGGACTGTTCCAGCGGCAGGATGCGGCTGATGAGCGGCGGCGCCTGCGTCGTAGGCTCCAGAGACAGCTCCACCGCTTCGTCCTGTGTGAGGGCCTCGATCTCGGACCACATCTTTTCCAGCTCTGCCGCCATCTCCCGGCCCGTTTTGTCCCTGATCGTCTCATAAGGATACACACCCACGAACTTCAAAAGCGCGTCCCCCACGGTAATAGGCAGCCGCGCGCCGCCGCAGCGGTGGAACGCATCCTCGAAATTGTAATATGCCGTCTGGAAGTCCCGCCGGTCTTCTTTGCTCCACGGCTGCCCCGGGCGGCTGTTGACCGCCTGGTCCATTGCCCGGAAGCGTCCCAGCTGGGAAAACCATAGATAATTGACCCCCGTCAGATCATAAAAATCCAGGAATTCATAATAGATCTTGTTTTCCTTGTCCTCTGAGCGGCGCGGCACGATACGCGTGACAGAGCCGGGAATGCTCATCGCCTCGTAGTATTTCATTACGCTGACACGCTTGTTGCCCTCTTCCACATAGAACTTGTTCATGTATTCGTAGGCCTTGATGGGGTCCCGGATGCCCACGGACAAGTGCGCGTCGCACAGCGCGTTCCATTTCTGGGCAAATTCAGTGTCCTCATCCAGAAGCGGCATGAAATTACCTGCAAATGCCGTTTTGCGCCCGGCCGTTTTCGTACCGACGATGGATGCCAAAGGGATATTTACAACGCCGAGCGGTTCTGTATATTCCACCGCGGTGTGCTCCAGGATCTCGTCCAGTGCCTGCAAATACGGGTAAGTCCCTTTCAGCACGCTCGACCGGAACTCTTTCTGTCCAAGGCGGAGCGCCTTGCGGTAATCTTCCTGTGCCATATCCATTGCCTCCTCTTGTGCTGGTCTCTTTTCTTTATATTATCCTTTTTGATGTGGGAATGCAATTATTTCCTCTTACACCTGGCCGCAAGACTGGCACAAGCGCTGAAAAAGTAGTATACTGGTTGCCGGGCACAGGCCCACTCTGCGAAAAGGAGCTTTCTGCAATGTTCAAACTGGAAACACACTGCCACACCTCTGAAGTGAGCGGCTGCAGCCGCCTGCCCGCCGTGCAGCTCGTCACACAGCTCAAACGCTCCGGTTACGGCGGCGCCGTTATTACAGACCACTTCCACCATGGCTATTTCGACAGCCTTACAGGAAGCTGGACACAAAAGATCGACTGCTTTCTGTCCGGCTACCGCGCCGCGCGTGAAGCAGGGGCACAGGCCGGCCTGCACATTTACTGCGGGCTTGAGTTTCGCACCACCACAAGCGACAACGACTATCTCCTGTTCGGCGCTGCGCCCGAACTGCTTTACAGTACGCCGGAGCTGCACCGGTATACCATCCCGCAGCTGCGCGCCCTGGCTGACCGCGAAGGCCTGCTGCTGGTGCAGGCACACCCGTTTCGCACCGGGCTGACGCGGGAGGACCCCGCCCTGTTGGACGGCGTGGAGGTGTTCAACGGCAACGCCCGTCATGGCTCTCACAACGATGACGCGCTCCGCTTCGCCCGCGAAAACGGCCTGTTGTTTTTTTCCGGCTCCGATCATCACGAGACCGAGGACCGTGGACGCGGCGGCATGGTGCTGCCGCGCGAGCCGAAAGATGAAGCAGATCTCGTCCGCCTGCTGCCTTCAGCAGGCCTGCTGCCCGATATCCTTCTGGAATTTTTCCCGGTCAAGCCCGAAAAATAACATCTAAAAAACGGCCCCGCCGCTGGCATTCCAGCAGCAGGGCCGCTTTTTTGCATCATTCTCCGGCGCGGCGCTCAGCAATGCAGTACGATATCCCCGTCCTGCGTATCCACCTCAATGGCCGTCAGCGGCTCGCCGCTGATGATCTTCCCGGCGATGGCATCCTCCACCTCTTTGCGGATGACACGCCGCAGGTCGCGGGCGCCGAACTTGCCGCCCTTCGCCTTTTCACACAGCAGGGCAAGCGCGGCTTCTGTCCAGCTCAGACCGATGCCTTTTGCCGCGAGAGGTTCCTTGTACTCGCCAAGCATCAGAGCGGCGATCCGCTTCAGGCTCTCCGGAGAGAGCGGCGCAAAAGTGACGATCTCGTCCACACGGCTCATAAACTCCGGCCGCAGAAATTCGCCCAGCGCCTTGATGGACTTATCCCTGCTCATTTGAGCGATGGTACGGTTGAAGCCTGTTTCTCCGGTCTTGTCGCCGGAGCCTGCATTGCTCGTCATGCAGATGACCGTATTTTCAAAATTGACCGTGCGGCCCTGGGCGTCGTTGATTTTTCCCTCGTCCAGGATCTGAAGCAGCAGGTTCATCACATCCGGATGCGCTTTCTCGATCTCGTCAAACAACACCACGCTGTATGGCTTGCGGCGCACTTTCTCCGTCAGCTGCCCGGCCTCGTCATAGCCCACATAGCCCGGCGGCGAACCGATCAGGCGGCTGACCGTGTGCTTTTCCATGAATTCCGACATATCCAGACGGATAAGCGGGTCGACCGTATCGAACAACTGCAGCGCGAGCTGCTTGACAAGCTCTGTTTTGCCCACACCCGTGGGGCCGACGAAGATAAAGCTGGCCGGACGGCGGCGCGCTGAGATGTCTGCGCGGCTGCGTTTGACAGCGTTTGCCACCAGATGCACGGCCTCGGGCTGGCCGATGATGACCCTGTTCAGGTTTTCTTCCAGATGCGCAAGCTTTGTATACTCGGTTTCCTTTACTTTTGCGGCCGGAATCCCCGTCCAAAGCTCAATGACTTTTGCCACATCCTCCATCGTCACCTGGATGCCATCCACGGCCTCCCGCTGCGCGGGCAGTTCTGCCTCCAGGCGGATGATCTCGGATTTGATCTGCGCCAGCTTCTCGTAGTCCGGCCCCTCCTTGGCCTGTTCCTGCTCAGCCTCCTGCTCTTTCAGACCCGCAAGGTGCTTTTCGTTTTCCACCCATTCGGTGATTTCCGGGTGGCGCAGGCTGCAGCAGGCACAGGCCTCATCCAACAGGTCGATGGCCTTATCCGGCAGGAAACGGTCGGTGATATAGCGCTCGGACAGCGTGACCGTGCTGCGCACGATGGCTTCACTCACCTTTACATGGTGGTACGCCTCATAATACTGGCGGATGCCCGCGATAACAGCCGTAGCATCGTCGATGGACGGCTCCTCGATCTTCACCGGCTGGAAACGGCGCTCCAGCGCCTGGTCTTTCTCAATGTATTTGCGGTATTCGGCAAACGTCGTCGCGCCGATGACCTGAATCTCCCCCCGGGAGAGCGCAGGCTTAAGGATGTTGGCTGCGTTCATCGCGCCCTCGGAATCCCCCGCCCCGGTGATGTTGTGGATCTCATCAATAAATAAAATAACGTTGCCCGCCGCTTTCACTTCGCCAATGAGCCCTTTCACACGGCTTTCAAACTGGCCGCGGAACTGGGTTCCCGCCACCAGGCTTGTCAGGTCCAGCAGATAAATTTCCTTGTCACGCAGGCGCGCCGGAACGTTCCCCTCTGCGATATGCAGCGCTATGCCCTCGGCGATGGCCGTCTTGCCCACGCCCGCCTCACCGATGAGGCAGGGATTGTTCTTCTGGCGGCGGGAAAGGATCTGGACGGTGCGGTAAATTTCCCTGTCGCGGCCCACGATGCGGTCCAGCTTTCCGTCCCGCGCCTTGCGGGTGAGGTTCTCGCAGTAATTGTCCAGAAACTTGCGTTTCTTGCCGCGGTCGTTCTTACTCTTTACTTCCTTCTCCGGCGCTTCTTCCGCTTTCCTGCGGCCGCCGAAAATACCGAAGGGGAACGTTGCGTTGCCGCCGGGCGTAAAATCGCCGTCGCCGCCTTCGTCCGTATCGTCGTCCGGCGCTTCATCCCCGTCCGCATCGTCCTGCGGCGCCATCATCCCAAGCTGCTGCATCATGGCGGCGGGGTCCATATCTCCGTTTTCCATCATGCCGGCGAAGCGTTCTTCCATAGCCTCCAGATCCTGATCGGAGATACCGAACTGTTTCATAATATCGTCCACGGGCTTGATGCCAAGCTCCCGCGCACACGAAAGGCAGTAGCCCTCGCTTTTCGCCTCGCCCGCCTCCAGCTTCTGTACAAAAACAATGGCGGGGCGTTTTTTGCATCTAACACAAAGCATTCAGATTATTTCCTTTCCTGTTCTCCGCATCTTACAGAAACGGATTATACGCGGAGAAAAATGAGTAAAAATAGCTGCCCGAAAGCGACGAATCGTTGACGAACGGCAGATTTCCGTTTGTGATGACCACCACGGCCCACAGCAGGCACAGGATGAGCAGCACGTTGATGAACCCGGCCACCACGCCGATGCACACGCCCAAAATGCGGTTCACGCCGCCCAGAAGCGGAATCTTATTGATATTGGTGAGCACAGTGACAAGGAATGCAATGACGACACGGCACAGCACAAATGTGGCAAAAAACACCACTACGGTGATGAGCGGCACCACCAGCGGCGCAATGATCTTTTCCACCACCTGCTGAGCAATATCCGGAGCGCCGGAATCCAGCATGCCGGCCGCAGAAGCCGTGATATCGTCGATGAACTTCTGCGGCAGGATGCCCGAAAGGCCGTCCAGAATGACGGACAGGTTCACCCCGCCCTGCTGCTGGATGGTACGGGCCGTCTGTTCGATGAGGCCCGATTTGAAAAAGTTTTCAAACACCGTGGGCGAAAGCTTGCCGGATACCACCCAGGCCAGCGCCAAAGACGCGAGGTTGCCCACAAGGTCCATCAAGCCCGCCACAAAGCCTTTGCGGGCGTAATGGAACACAGACACGACGATCACCGCGATGAGCGCGACGTCGATGATGATTGCCGGTGAGATATTCATAAGTATGTCCTTTCCTGCGGGATGCATTCCCCCGCATATGCTTCGGTTGCGGTGGCCGGCGTCATCCCGCGGACGCCGACGGCGGCGCGGGCGGCTCGAACACGCTCACTTCCCCCTGCTCCAGCAAAAGCAGCTTTCGGCCGTTCACCATCGCCAGCGGCTTTGCCTCCGTCACGGTTGCGCCGTAAAACACGCCGTCCAGGCCATAGCTCAGCACACCGTCATTTGTCAGAACAAACGCACCGGTACGGCTGGCTGCCACGCCGCTTGCGCGCTCGTTCACGTCGGCACTGCCCGCCTCGGACAGGGTCGCGTCCAGAATCGTAAGCTGCGTCAATGCGCCGTGTACGCCGTCGCCAAACAGCAGCACCGCATTCTTGCCCGCGCTGATGGCCGCGCTCTGCAGCGTGCGCCCACCGTAGGAATAGCGGTACAACTCTGTTCCGTCGGCCGTATCGTACACCGCGGCATAAGTATCGTACAGCACCAGCACCTCGGCATTGGTGAGGTACTGGATCTTCACGGGCATGCCCTCGGTATTGCGAATGGTGACATATTCGTCTTTACGTGTATCCATCAGGTACACGGTACCGCCCAGCGCGCCGCCTTCGGCGTAAGGGCACCCCGCTGCGAACTGCCGGTTGTCGCCGGCAAACGCGAGAGCTGTAGGCAGGTCCTGCGTCTGGAAGGTATAGATGTTCTCAAACATCGGGTCATAAACATACAGCTTTGACTTTGTAAAAACCGCCAGCGTGCCGTTGGGGCTCATAGCGCAGAGCTGGATGGCGTCATCAAATTTGTTTTCGAACAGCGTGCGGCTGCGGCTCTCCACCCGCAGCTCCTTGCCAGCGCGGTTGTATACACACACACGTGTGTTGCCCGCCGTAATGGCCGGCCTGCCGTAACCGTGCTGGATGCGCCGCACCTCGTTGCCGCCCGCGGAATAGATGGCCAGGTCCTTATCGCCTACCGCCACGAAGCCGCCTGCCAGCGGCAGTGCATTCTGATACCCGGACAGCGTAAATGAAACGGGATAGCCGGGGCTGGGCGTCAGCGCGATGCCGATGGAGTCCACCGCATCGCCCAGCAGCGCCAGCGACGCGCCGTAAATGCCGGTGAAATAGGCCAGTACCGCAGCCAAAAGCACCGCGCACACCGCAGCCGCGCGGATACGGCGCATGCGCTTGCGCCGCCGGATACGTTCAATACGTGCCGCGCTGCTCCGAGGCGGCACGGGCTCCGCGCCGGGCGCCTGCTCTTGGATGGCGCGCGGCTCGCCCGCATCGGGACGCACCGCACTCCGCGCAGGGGCGCCGGGCCTCTGCGGCGTTGTATTCTCCTGTTCGCGCCCGTCTGGTTCGCGTGGCATCAGTTCCATAAATCGTATACTCTCTTTTGCGTTTCGTTATTCCTGTTTCGCCGTTATTTCCTGCGCGGCCTGTGTATTGCCGGCTTCTTCTTCGGAGTAATTCACCTTGTAAAGGAAAAGCCCCTGCGCCGGAGCGGTATCCCCCGCCAGCGAACGTTTTTTTTCTTCCAGAATATCCCGCATGCGCTCCGGCGGCATGCGCCCCGCGCCCGCTTCCACCAGCGTGCCCACAAAAATGCGCACCATATTGTACAGGTAGCCGTCCGCGCACACATGGAACGTGATATCGTCCCCCTCACGCCGCACATGGGCGAAATACACCGTGCGCACCGTATCGGCGATATCGCTGCCGGAGGACATGAACGACACAAAATCGTGTTTTCCCACAAGGTACTGCGCCGCGCGTTCCATCCTGCCGGCATCCAAAGGCCCTGGGAAACGCCAGCACAACCCGTTCTGAAACGGGTCCGCCACGGCGCTGTTATGAATGCGGTAGATATATTCTTTGCTTTTCGCACTGTAACGGGCGTGGAAATCCTCCGGCACCCGGTGCGCCTCCGTCACTCGTACATCGTCCGGCAAAAAGCGGTTGACGGCAAGCGGAAGCTTGCGCGGCGGAATCGGCTTGGGCTGCGTGTAACTGACACAGTACCCAAGCGCGTGCACACCGGAATCCGTGCGCGAACACCCTTTCACCGGCGGCCGCACGCCGTACAGGCTTTCCAGCGCGTTCTGCAGCACCTCGCACACCGAAAGCGCATTTTTCTGCACCTGGAACCCGTGGTAGCGCGTGCCGGCAAAGCGCAGCGTAATGCAGACGTGCATAAAATTCCTCCCGGACGATTTTAACACAAACCCCTTTTACCCAATGCGTGCAAAAAACAGGTTGCTCATACCAATGGCGACAAACACCAGCACCGCCACAACAGCAATGAGGATGTCGGAACGGTGCATGTGCAGCTGCTTCAGGCGGGTACGCCCCTCGCCGCCATGATAGCAGCGGCACTCCATGGCCATGGCCAGCTCGTCTGCCCGGCGGAACGCCGAAATAAACAGAGGGATCAACACCGGAATCAACGCCTTTACACGCTGGCGCAGATTGCCGGAATCCAGCTGCGCGCCGCGCGCCTTCTGGGCGTTCATGATCTTGTCCGTCTCTTCGATCAGCGTGGGAATGAACCGCAGAGCAATGGTCATCATCATGGCAAGCTCATGCACCGGCAAGTGCAGCTTTGCCAGCGGATGCAGAAGCTGCTCGATGGCGTCGGTCAGCACAATAGGGCTGGTTGTGTATGTCAGCAGGCTCGTGCCCGCGATCAGACAGATGATGCGCACAGCCATAATGACGGCGTAATAGATACCCTCTTTGTATATTTTCAATATCCACCAGGACACCAGCGGCTCGGATGTTCCCGTCATAAAAAACAGATTCAGCACGGCCGTAAACAGAATGATGGGCAGGATCGGCTTGATGCTTTTTCCCACGATTTTGAGCGGTATCTTCGCCACAAGGTACAAAACAGTGAGGAACACGATGGAAATAACGAGTCCCGCCGGATTCGAACCAACAAACAGCATCACGATATAGGCGATGGTGAGCAGCAGCTTCACGCGGGGGTCCATTGTATGCAGGATGGAATTGCCCGGGAAATGCTGGCCAATGGTGATGTCACGCAGCATTTACATACCCTCCTTTGCTGCCGCACGGGCGGCAAGGATGGTCTTAACAGCGTATTTTACCGTATATACGTCGGTGTCGATGTCCAGCCCCATCTCACGCAGGCGCAAAAATATCTTCGTCACCTCGGGCACCGAAAGGCCCAGCTCCAGCAGCTCCGGCGCGCGGGCAAACACCTTATCTGTGGCGTCGTACATCGCAATGCGTCCCGCGTTCATCACCAGCACGCGGTCTGCATATTTGGCGATATCCTCCATGGAGTGGCTGACAAGGACGATGGTGGACCCGGTCTGCTTATGGTATTCCCGTATCTGTCCGAGGATCATATCCCGGCCCTCCGGGTCCAGCCCGGCGGCGGGTTCGTCCAACACCAGAAGCCGCGGTTCCATGGCAAGCACACCTGCAATGGCCACACGGCGCTTCTGCCCGCCGGAAAGCTCAAAGGGGCTGCGCTGCAAAAAGCAGCTGTCAATGCCGCAGAACGCGGCCGCACGCTGCACGCGCCGGTCGATCTCCTCCGCAGAAAGCCCCATATTCGCGGGGCCGAAAGCGATGTCCTTATATACCGTTTCTTCAAAAAGCTGATACTCCGGGTACTGGAACACCAGACCTGCCATAAAACGAAAACGGCGGATATCTTTGGGGTCCGCCCACATATCCTCACCGGCAATGTACACCTTGCCGGAGGTAGGCTTGTTGATACCGTTGAAGTGCGTGATGAGCGTGGATTTGCCGCAGCCGGTGGAACCGATGACACCCACGAACTCGCCTTCTTCGATTTCGAAGCTGACGTGATCCAGAGCCACAGTCTCGTCCGGCATGCCCTGGTTATAGATATAGGTGAGGTCTTCCACCTTCACGATTGCGGACATGCGGACACCTCCTCTGCTTTTTCCTGTGCGGCTCCGGGCGCTTTTTTTCCTGTAAGCAGTTCATACAGCGCCGCAGCGCACTCTTCCACATCAATGATGTCATCCGCCATCGGGCAGCCCGCAGCCGTGAGGGCATGGCACAGCTCGGCGGCCTGCGGCACATCCAGGTGCAGCGCACGCAGCTCCTCCACATTACGGAACACCTCTTTCGGCGTGCCCTCCATAACCACTCTGCCCGCGCTCATTACCACCACACGGTCGGCTGTGGCGGCCTCTTCCATATAATGCGTGATCTGGACGACGGTGATGCCGTAGTCGTCGTTGAGTCTGTGTACCGTGCGCATGACCTTTTCGCGGCCGATGGGGTCCAGCATCGCGGTGGCTTCATCCAGCACAAGGCAATCCGGCCGCATTGCGATCACGCCCGCGATGGCCACGCGCTGCTTCTGCCCGCCGGACAGCTTGTGCGGGCCCTTTTCCCTGTATTTATAGATCCCGGCCATCTGCATGGCCTCGTCCACACGCGCCCGCATTTCCGCAGGGGGGACACCCAGATTTTCCAACGCAAAAGCGACGTCCTCCTCCACTACGGTGGCGACGATCTGGTTATCCGGGTTCTGGAACACCATGCCCACCTTCTGGCGGATGTCGAACAGCTTGTCCTCGTCCGCAGTGGACATATCCTCCACGTATACTGTGCCCGCCTGCGGCAGCAGGATGGCGTTAAAATGCTTGGCCAGCGTGGATTTGCCGCACCCGTTCGCCCCCAACACGGCCACATATTCGCCGCGCTTTACGCGCAGCGAAAGGCCGTCCACAGCGCGGTGCTGATCGTCCGTATAGCTGAATGTGATATTGTCTGCTCTGAGCATTTCTTCCATGCTTTCCCGTCCGTTTCTGATCCTTTGTCCCGCGGCCCTTTGCCGCGCGGCCCCTCTTCTCAAACAACAGCTTTCCCCTGTTTTTCGATACATGTTTTATGCCCGCGGCATTACAGCCCTGCGTTTCGTGCCAGCCACCACGCCGTGGCCCCACAGGGCACCACGCCGCCCGTAGCCGTTACCGGCAGGCCGATCTCGTCGCAGGCTGTGTGCCCTCCCCACCTGGGACATACCCGCGCCCGGAGCATATACTCCATCACACTGGGCGAAAGGCCCGTAGTATAACTGTTTACCGCGACGAACAGCGGCTCGTCGCTCAAAACGCCCGCGCACAGGTCAATGAAATCGTAGATGCTGTCCTCCAGCTTCCACACCTCGCCGCCCGGGCCGCGGCCGTAACTGGGCGGGTCCATAATGATGCCGTCGTACCGCACCCCGCGGCGGATCTCCCGCGCAACAAATTTCGCGCAGTCATCCACGATCCAGCGTACCGGCTTGTCCGCAAGGCCGCTGGCTGCGGCATTCTCCCGCCCCCAGGCCACCATCCCCTTGCTGGCGTCCACATGGCATACACTGGCGCCTGCCGCCGCGCACGCAAGCGTGGCGCCGCCTGTATAGCCGAACAGGTTCAGGACCCGGATGGGCCGCTCCGCCGCCGCGATGAGCCGCGCATAGGCGTCCCAGTTCACAGCCTGCTCCGGAAATACACCCGTATGCTTGAAGCCTGTAGGAGACACCACCATGCAGATATCTCCATAGGTGATCTGCCATTTTTCCGGCATCCTGCGCCGGTATTCCCACTGTCCGCCGCCCGAAGCGGAACGGTGATACACCGCATTCGCGCTTTTCCACAGCGGGCTGCTCTCTCCGGTTTTCCAGATGACCTGAGGGTCAGGCCGCACCAGGATGGTTTTGCCCCAGCGCTCCAGACGGTTGCCGTCCGTTGCGTCGATGAGCTCATAATCTTTCCAGTTGTCCGCTGCCCGCATAAAAACCTCCGGTCCAATTCTGCGGCAAGGCCCGGCGCTGCATGCGCCGGGCACGCCCGCCGTTCGTTTTACTGTTAATGAATGCGCTCGTTGATCTTCACTGCAATGCGTTCGGCGCTGGCGGCGATGGCCGCCTCGTCTTTTCCCTCCACCATGATGCGGATGAGCGGCTCTGTTCCCGAGACCCGGACCAACACGCGTCCCAGGCCCATCAGGCTCTGCTGCTGGCTCTCAATGAAGCCCGCAATGTATTCATCCTCTTTATAGCGCGCCTTTTCCTCCGGTGTGGCCTTGATATTGACCATCACCTGCGGGAAACGGACATATACGTCGTTCAACTCGCTCATCCTGCATTTTTTCTCGGCCATCGTGCGCAGCAGCATGCCCGCCGTCAGTTCGCCGTCTCCGGTGGTGGAATGCGCCAGCAGGATGACGTGTCCGCTCTGCTCGCCGCCGATGACATAGCCTTTGTCGCGCATTTCCTCCAGCACATAGCGGTCGCCCACGGCGGTGACAGCCGTTTTCATGCCGTTCTGCTTCATATACTCGATAAAGCCCAGGTTGCTCATTACGGTAACGACCGCCGTATCCTCGGGCAGCTTACCGGCGTCCTTCAGGTCTTTCGCAAGAATGGCGATGATCTTGTCGCCGTCGATCTCGCGCCCCTTTTCGTCCACAGCCAGGCAGCGGTCTGCGTCGCCGTCAAAGGCCACGCCGCAGTCCAGCCCGTTGTCCACCACGTATTTTGCCAGCTTGTCAAGGTGGGTGGAGCCGCAGCCCTCGTTGATATTGCCGCCGTCCGGATCCGTGCCGATGAAGCGGCACGCCGCGCCCAGACGCGGAAACAGCAGCCCGGCTGCTTCACTGGCCGCTCCGTTGGCACAGTCGATGGCGATATTCAGCCCCGTCAGGTCTGCGCCGATCGCCTTTGCCAGATAATCGACATAATCCGACAAAGCCGTGTCCACGCGCCGGACGGTCCCGATGGCTGTACCGGTGCACAGCGTCAGCTCTGCGCCGTTGTTGAACACATGGTGCTCGATCTCTTCTTCCACTTCGTCCGGCAGCTTATAGCCTTCGCCGCCGAACAGCTTGATCCCGTTGAACTCCACCGGATTGTGCGAGGCTGAGATAACAACACCCGCATCCGCGCCGTATTTGCGCACCAGATGCGCCACAGCAGGCGTGGGGATGACGCCCAGCAGCTCCACGTCCGCGCCGACGCTGCAAAGGCCGGCGGCCAGTGCGCTTTCCAGCATATCTCCGGAAATACGGGTGTCCTTGCCGATGATAAAGCGGGGGCGGTGCTGCGTCTTGCCCGCCAGCACAGCCGCCGCCGCGCGGCCGATCTGCATCGCGAGCTCCGGAGTCAGGTCTTTTCCGGCAACGCCGCGCGCGCCGTCGGTTCCGAACAACTTTCCCATTGTGTCATCCTCCTCGTAAATGTTCCCTCTTAGGATAGCGAAAAAATGTGAACAAATCTAGTGTGCTTTTCCCGGCATTGTGCCCAAATCCATTTTCCGCGCAACGCCTGTTTTACAGGTCGTCCAGCGTCTGCTGGCCGCTGGCCTCAGCGGTGCCGGGCGCTTTCATGCCCAGATGCTCATAAGCATACCGCGTCACACATCTGCCGCGGGGGGTTCGCGTCAGATAGCCGAGCTGCATCAGGTACGGTTCGCATACATCCTCCAGCGTCACGGCTTCCTCTCCCAGCGCGGCGGCAATGGTCTCCAAACCAACCGGGCCGCCGCCATACATTTCAATGATGGCCCGCAGCAGGCCCCGGTCCATCTCGTCCAGGCCCGTGTCGTCGATGCCCATACGCTGCAGCGCTTCCCGGGCGATGGATTCGTCGATCACGCCGTCGCCCAGCACAGCGGCAAAATCCCGCGCGCGCTTGAGCAGACGGTTCGCCACGCGCGGCGTGCCGCGGCTGCACTTCGCCATTTCCAGAGCGCCGCCCTCCTCGCAGGGAACATTCAAAATAGAAGCGGAACGGCGGATGATCTTTGCCAGTTCCTGCGGAGAGTAAAGTTCCAGCTTGAGCAGCACGCCGAAGCGGTCGCGCAGCGGGCTGGTGATCTGGCCCGCGCGGGTCGTCGCTCCCACCAGCGTAAAGCGCGGCAGGTTGATGCGGATGGATTGTGCGGACGGTCCCTTGCCGATCATAATGTCCAGCGCATAATCCTCCAGCGCAGGATACAGCACCTCCTCCACCTGCCGGGACAGGCGGTGGATCTCGTCGATGAACAGCACATCGCCCTCCTGCAGATTCGTCAAAAGAGCGGCAAGGTCGCCGGGTTTTTCAATGGCCGGGCCGCTTGTGATGCGGATCTGCACGCCCATCTCGTGGGCCACGATACACGCAAGGGTCGTTTTGCCGAGGCCCGGTGGGCCGTACAAAAGCAGATGATCCAGCGGTTCGCCGCGCATTTTGGCCGCCTGCAGGTATATCTTCAGGTTTTCCTTTGCTTTGTCCTGGCCGATGTACTCCTCCAACGTTTTCGGGCGCAGGGACGCCTCGCTGTCAAAGTCCTCCGGCTCCGGCTCCGGGCTCACAAGGCGCGGACCGTTGTCGATCTCTACGGTTTCCAGAGCCATGGATTACCTTCCTTTCCCGATGCCCTGCAAAGCAAGGCGGATAAGTTCCTGTACAGGCAAAGACGGGTCCAGCCTGGCAATGGCCTGCGCGGCCTCGCTGCCCGTATAGCCCAGGCCTGTGAGGGCGGCAATGGCCTGCGCCACGCCGCCCGTGGCTGCAGGCGCTGCCGTACCGGAAGCATCGGCCAGGCCAAGCCCCGTGGCCAGCCCCTTACCTACCTTGTCTTTCAGCTCCAGTACGATGCGCTGGCCCAGCTTGGGCCCCACGCCGCTGGCCGCAGTAAACGCCTTGTGGTCTCCCGCGGAAACAGCCAAAACAACTCTGTCCGGGCTGAGTACGCTGAGGATGGCAAGCCCCACCTTCGGCCCCACGCCGGAAACGCCCGTCAAAAGGCGGAACATCGTCTGGCTCTCTTTGTCGGCAAAGCCAAACAGCGACACATCATTCTCGGTGACATTCATACAGGTATACAGTGTACAGGTATCGCCAACAGCGGGCAGCGCGCCCGCCGTAGTGGACGGGATGGCCGCCAGATACCCCACGCCGCCGCAGCTTACCACGGCGTAATCAGGCGCTTTTTCCAGCAGCTTCCCTGTCAGGCAGTAGATCATAATTTCCTCCGGTCTTTTCCACGCGCTCCAAAGCGCATCTTTTATTTGTATGCTTGTATCCAGCTCAAATCAAAAATATCCCATTTGCTGGCGCTTTGTCAGCGCCACGCCATACTGTTTGGAACGGTAGCTGTACGCATGGCAGATGGCCATAGCCAGCGCGTCGGCCGTGTCGTCCGGTTTGGGCACGGCGGGCAGCTTCAAAAGCGTCCTGGTCATTTCCTGCACCTGCTTTTTTGTGGCCTTTCCGTAGCCTGAAACGCTTTGCTTTACCTGCAGCGGCGTATATTCGAACACCGGCACGCCTGCCTGCCGGGCACACAACAGCAGCACGCCTCTCGCTTCGGCCACGGCGATGACCGTTTTCTGGTTGGTGGTATAAAATAGCGTTTCAATGGCCATTGCGTCAGGCTTGACGGCCGCCAGCAGCTGCGTCATATCATCATAAATTTCAGATAATCGGTCCTCAAAGGTCGTATGCGCCTTTGTGGTGATGGCCCCATACTGAAGCGTGGTAAAAGTGTTTCGGGTATAATCCAGCGCGCCGAAGCCGACGATGGCATATCCCGGGTCGATGCCCAATATCCGCATGGCGCGCCCTCCCATTTCTTGTGCCGCGCCCAACCCGCCGAACGCGGCAAAAACCGCATCCATGCACATTGCCGCGCAAGCAGCAGACTTGGAGTTATTATACCATAAACCCCACACGGATACAACAAAACCCGTACACACCGCACATAGAAAATGAATGCGCTTTGTGCAAAACAACCGTGCCGTCATTTTGTATCCTTGTGCCAAACCGCTTCGGGACGCCCGGCGGAAAGCCGGTAAAGCAACCGCCTTCCAGCCGCAGCTGAGGTCAAAGACATTTCCTTGTGCGGAAACACCTTTATGAAACGCTGTTCTGTTTTCTGCAAAAAGCAAACCCGACGCCGCAATGGCGTCGGGTTTGCTTTGCATTCGATATGGTGGACAGTAAGGGACTCGAACCCCTGACCCCCTGCACGTCAAGCAGGTGCTCTACCAGCTGAGCTAACTGTCCGTAATTTCTGCGGCTTTGTTATTATAGCAAATCGTTTCCTGGAATGCAACCTCTTTTTTCGATTTTTACAAAAAATATTTGCCTGCAGCCGCATGAAACCGCCAAATTTCTTGACATCCCCTTGTACATATTATAAAATATTATGTCTGACAAAATCAATACACATATAAAAAAGAGGAACGGAACGTTTATGGAACAGAAAAATATTCGCAACATCGCGATCATTGCCCACGTCGACCACGGCAAGACGACGCTCGTGGACCAGATGCTCAAGCAGAGCGGAGCGTTCCGCGAAAACCAGCAGGTTGCCGAGCGCGTAATGGACTCCGGCGACATCGAGCGCGAGCGCGGCATCACCATCCTTGCCAAAAACGCCTGTACCTATTATGACGGCGTGAAAATCAATATCGTGGACACCCCGGGCCACGCCGATTTCGGCGGCGAAGTGGAACGCGTTTTGAAGATGGTCAACGGCGTGCTCCTTTTGGTGGACGCCGCCGAGGGCTGCATGCCCCAGACACGCTTTGTGCTGCAGAAAGCCCTGCAGCAAAATCTTTCCCTTGTCATCGCCGTGAACAAGATCGACCGTCCCGATGCGCGCATCAAGGAAGTCATCGACGAGATCCTTCTGCTCCTGATGGACCTTGGCGCCACGGACGAGCAGCTGGACAGCCCGATGGTATTCTGCTCCGGCCGTGCGGGCACGGCAAGCTACAGCCCCGATGTTGAAGGCCAGAATCTGGAGCCGCTGTTTAAGACGATCCTCGATTATGTCAAGCCGCCCGAGGGCAACCCCTCCGCGCCTCTTGCGATGCTGTGCTCCTCGGTCGACTACAACGATTTTGTAGGCCGTATCGGCATCGGGCGTGTGGAGAACGGCTCCATCCGTGTGGGCCAGGAGGTGTCCGTATGCGACTGGCATGACAAAGATCTCTCCAAAAAAGGGCGCATCACCGCGCTGTACAGCTTTGAGGCCAATGGCCGCACTCCCATTGAATCCGCCGACGCAGGCGATATCGTCGCGTTCAGCGGCCTGACGGACATCAACATCGGCAATACCCTGTGCGACACGCAGATGGTCGAACCCCTGCCCTTCGTCAAGATCAACGACCCGACGGTCGAAATGACCTTTGCCGTCAACGACAGCCCCTTTGCGGGTAAAGAGGGCAAATTTGTCACCAGCCGCCAGATTCGTGACCGCCTGCATAAGGAACTGCTCAAGGATGTGGCGCTGCAGGTGGAGGATTCTCCCACCAGCGAGTCTTTCCGCGTGATGGGTCGCGGCGAGATGCATCTTTCCATCCTGATCGAGACGATGCGGCGCGAGGGCTACGAGCTGCAGGTGTCCCCGCCCAAAGTGCTGCTGCACGAGGTGGACGGCAAAACGATGGAACCCATGGAGCATGTCGTTATCGACGTCCCCACTGAATACCAGGGCAGTGTGATGCAAAAGCTGGGCAGCCGTAAGGGCGAGCTTGTCCAGATGGCGCCTCTGGGCTCCACGCGCATGCGCGTGGAATTCCGCATCCCCTCCCGCGGCCTGTTCGGATACCGCAGTGAGTTTCTCACCGACACACACGGCGAAGGCATCCTGAACACCATTTTCGATGGATATGACGAATGGCGCGGAGACCTTCCTGCCCGCAGCACCGGCAGCCTGATCAGCTATGAAACCGGCGTGGCCGTGGCCTACGGTCTGTTCAATGCGCAGCAGCGCGGTACGCTGATCGTGGACCCGGGCGACAAGGTCTACGAGGGCATGGTCGTTGGGTACAGCCCTGCCGGCGAGGACATCACCGTCAATGTATGTAAAACCAAGCATCTCTCTAATACCCGCGCCTCCGGCAGCGACGACGCGCTGCGCCTGGTGCCTGTGTCCAAATTCAGTTTGGAAGAAAGTCTGGAATTTCTGAAGCCGGACGAACTTCTTGAGGTCACACCAAGCAGCATCCGTATCCGCAAACGTATTTTGAACCACGACCTGCGCATGAAAGCCACCAAGGGCGGCAAAAATATCGGCTGAGCAAAAAACGCATAGATTCTGACCAAAACAGCGCCGGAACTGTTCCGGCGCTGTTTTTTTGGAGCACAGTACGCGCCTATTTGCTCAGGGTTCCCGCCTATTGGAGCGCGGAGAGCGAACGCCTCCATTGCTGATCCGCCAGGCCTGCGTCTTTCAGTTCGATGCGCTCGTCGATAAAATCCCACCGGTCCTGCGGGGAAACGAACTGAAGAAGCAGCCAGCGGGTAACGCACCAGCGCGGCAGATCCGTATCGCACCTGTAATACGGCCCGGTCTGCTCGGGATGACGCACCGCCCATTCTGTGGACGGGTTGTCCGTTTCTTTTTTGTCCAAAGCCACGGTATTGGCATTGACATCCACCTCGAACACCACCAGCTTCTGCGTGCCGTTGTGCAGGCGTTCGTTCAGATAGGCCCGGGCGGCAAATTCCGCCGCCTCGATGGGACGTGCAGCCAGCGACACAAAGCCCGGCTCTGTATTGCGGTAAACCGCCCGGTTTCCGTTGGTCCGATAGATCCATCCCTCCGCAACAATCGATTTCGCCCGGGAATATGTCGTTCCATGGTACAATATCACGCTGTTTCCATCTCCGTTCTTTCACGCAGCCTTTCATTGCCCGGCCGAAACGCCCAAGCGCTTTGCAGCAAAAGCTGCTTCGAGCCGCTTTCGCGGCTGGCGGGCGGCCTGAATTCTTTTCCGGCTGTTTTGTCTATCCAAAGATACCCCACTCTCCCATTTCATTTCAATCGTTTCTGCGTGAAAATGCTCTGAAGCGGCGTGAAATCGCTGTCGAAACCGGAAGAAAAAACGGCCGTGAGCAACGCTCCCGGCCGTTCTCTTATTTTATTCTTTTTCATTTCGGCCGGCATGTATCCCAGCCAGCATCGTAAGGGCCACAACGGGCACGCTCGCCACAGCAGCAGCCGCACCGCGGCGCAAAGCCGGGCTATACAGCCACATGCTCAGCAGAGCGGCACCCAGAACCACCGCACACACCACGGCCGTACGCAGCCGCAGCTTTCGCCGCAGTTCCAGTGTGTCCTCTTCATCCGGCATGATGCAAGGGGCCTTGCACCAAAGCGCCAGGCATCCCGCCGCCCACGCTACAAACAGCAGTGCAGCGCTCTTTGCGGCAACGGCCGCAAGCAACAGCCCCGCGCCCCATACGGCAATACTGGACAGCGCACAGGAAAAAGGCGTTTTCGCATGCCATCCGCCTACTGTTTTCCGCAGCACCGTATAGACGGCAAGAAACACTGCGGACAATGGCAGTACGCCGAAAGCCCAAGAGACCGCCAGCACCACACCGTAGCTCAAAAGATTGGAAAGTATGGTCTGGATGCCGTATACCTGTACCTCCAACTCATCTTCGGTGATCACGCCCTTCTCCAGCAGGACCCCCGCAAACCAGTCAGCAAATCTGTCAATCATACCAGCGCCTCTTTCGCGCTCTCCCATACAAACACCTGCTCCACCGGAGCGGCCGCGTCTATGGGCAGCAGCAAATCGACCACGAACCGCCCGGGCTGTGCCAAACGCAGGGAGTATACACCATCGTACTTCTGCACGGTTTTCTTAATCTGCCCCACGCCAAGGCCGTGGCCCGGCAGGTGTTTGGTGCTTTCATGGCTTTCCGCCTGCTCCTCGCGACCCGGTGCAACGGGATTTTCCATATGGATACTGCAAAAGAAATCGGATGGGCGCACCGTCAGCCGAATAAACCGTTCCGAATGGTTCTCCAGATACATATTCGCCTCAAAAGCATTGTCCCAAAGGTTGCCCAGCAGTGTACACAGGTCCACTGGATCGGTCTTCATTTTCGGCACCTCAAGGCGGAGGGATACACGAATGCCGTTTTCTCTTGCGGCAGGAAGTTTCGCGTTCAGAATGGAGTCCACAGCCAGATTCCCGGAGTTCACCATCGTCGAGCTCTCATTTGTTTTATCACGCAGCGCTTCAATATAGCCCAGTGCTTCATCGCCTCTGCCTGTCTGAATCATCTGTCCGATGACGGAAAGGTGATTGAAGAAATCATGCCGCCACCCCATCAGGGTCTTGTGCGTATCCAGCAGATTTTGATACTGCGTATCCTCCAGGCCCTTGAGCTTCAGCTCGGCTTCCTGCCGCGCCGCCATTGCCGTGTAGCGGGAAATCGAGACCGTCTGCCACAGGCACAGGATATTCACCAGAAACAACAGAACCGCCACCAGCAGGAACAGGCCGTCGTTCACTCCCGGCACCATAAAATTCGGTTCCAAAAGCAGCATAATAACGCCGCTCACCGCTGGGATGAACACAGACAGCATCCAATTTCGCCAGGAAAGCGTGAGACGGAACGCCTTGCGTGTGACAAGCACCACGGCCGTGGCAATGAGCAGCCTCGTGGCAAGCGTATTGACCATGAAGAATGCCGACTGTTCCGAAAAATAAGTATACGGGTCGATCGTCGGAAAAAACATCAAAAGCGCGCTGCTGTATATGAAGTCGATTGAAAAAAAGAGTACCGAGCAAAATGCGGGCCAGAACAGGCGCATCATCACCGTTCCCCGAAAGAGCAAAAGCGAAAACGCGGCGTAGACGCACGTCATCACACCAAGGCCTATCATCCCGGAGAGCCAGCAATTACAGGCGAACAGCACCGCCGCCAGCACGGGAAGGAACAGATAATAATACTTGGGCTGCCGGAGACGTGTCCGCATCATTTTCCGGAAAAGATACAGGATCAAAAAGCAGTCGAACACATCCACTAAATACTGCCATGTATTCCACAGGATATTCTCCATCATTGCCCTCCTCTCAGAGCAATCAGAGCGTCCTTGACGCTTTGAAAATAGGTCGTGCTTACCAGAATCTCCCTGCCGTCAACAAGTGTTATGCTATTCCGCCGCAGGCCCTTCACCGCATGAAGGTTGACGATATAGCCGCGGTGACACTTTTTAAAATCCTCTGCCGGCAGGAGTTTTTCCATCTGCGCGAATGTGAGCGCATAGCTTTGCGTTTTATCGTATGTATAAACGATGCTGCTGTGGTTGCTTGCCTCCACATATAGTATTTCTGTGAGGAAGTATCTGTCCTGCTGGGAAATACCGCGCTGCAGCACGATGCTCCTGCGCTCTTTGAGACGGCAATTCCTGGCGATATAATCCATTGCAGCGTCGATGCGTTCCTGCTCCACGGGCTTGATGATATAGTCCTGTGCGTGCACTGTATAGCCCTTGAGCGAAAGCTCCGGATGGTTCGTAACAAACACGATATCCGCCGAACAGCCCGCACCGCGCAGCTCCTGCGCAAAAGCGAATCCGTCCTTCCCGGGCAGTTCCACATCCAGAAAAACGGCATCGTATGTACGCAAATCCGCCGGCCCCACTTCCGCCACGCACTGCACAGCCGTGATGCTGACGCCTCCATGCCGGCTTCCCCAGCTTTGAACCTGCCGCCGCAGTCTTTCCAATTCATAATAATTATCTTCCGCAATGAACACCTGCATTGAGCCCTCTCCTACCAAAAATGATGATTTCGCGCGTTTCAGACCGGGGTTCGCGCAGATTCCCTTGCGCCCGCAGCAGATTTGCGGTATACATTTCCTTATGGGATTCCCCCGCAAACCATTCACCCAATCAAAAACAGGAGGTACATCATGAAAAAATGTGAAAAGGGATTCTTCAAAGCATGCTCCAAATTCATCGGCAAAGCCGCCAAGATCGGCGCCAATGACCGTTGCTATGGCCTGCATTATCAGCCCAAGAAGCCGGCCGCTCTGAAAAAATAATCCGGTCACCCAGTCCAAAGCAGTGCAGGCATCTTGTCTGCACTGCTTTTTTGCTGTCCTCCCGTTATGGAAAAACAGCAGCAACCGTTCCTATCTCCTATCCGCGCCCTATCATTTTACCTTGATTTCCAGATTTCGGCAACATATTCCCAAAAGCCGTAGAAACAAGCACAAATAGCGTGGGACGTTAACCGATATGCAAAACGCGAAACGGCCCGTCATTTTCCAGCCCTTCACCAGCCTGGCTCAACGTAGGGTAGAGGTTTCCATTTTCCCCCAGGCTGCCGGAGCTCCAGCGCACCGTGCAGCCGGGACGGTACGCCCCACCCTGTGCATCCACAAATGTGTATGAAGAATGGGTTTCTATGACTTTGCCGGATGTTCCGTCCGAGTGTTCCGTCCGGACAACAAGCCACACTTTCGCATCTGCTACCGGCGCTTCATCAGACGGAAAAGTCTCCCGCAAAAACGGCCCCAAATCGAATGTCCAAACAACCTCCCTACGCATCTTTGAGCCGTCGGATGCAGTTTCTTGTGTACGGGATATCCACACGGCTTCCTCGTCCCACAGGACCCAATTCCACGCCTCGCCGCTCAGCGGGTCCAAAGCAGTTACCCTCGCCACTGGCCGTGTGCACTCGTGTCCGGCTGCATGCACCGAAAACGGTGCGGGCAAAAAAGCCAGTACAATTACAAGCCCCAGCAGAGCCAAGCCTGTCCTTTTCATATCGAACCTCCCTGTTTGCACCTCGCAGCGCAAAACACGCATACCGCCGCTCTTCCTGAAAAAATCATAGTCTTGCCCGGGCCGGGACACAAGTCTCCCCGCGTGAAAGCCCCAAGCAGAAGCGTGAAAACAGGTAATTGTGTTTCTCCGCCGGATGTCTTTTCCTTTTGCGCATAAACATTTCTTCGACAAAATAAGAATACTGTGATATACTGCTTTTATTGCGTAAAAGAGGAGGAACCGACCGTGACAACACAAGAACGATTTGCTCGCCGCCGCAAAAAGCTGGAAGAAAAGCTGACCCGGCTGGATCTTCAGGAGGCGCGCACTCTCCAACGGGAACAGGCGCACGACGAACAGATCGCGCGCGACCTGGCCGGGGTTCCCGGCCATTTTGCCCACGGCCTTAATTTTTATAAGCTGTTCTGGGTGTTTTTTCTTTGCTGTTTCCTGGGAGTGGTCATCGAGACTATTTTTTGCTGGATCGCCTCCGGCAGGCTTTCACAGCGCACCGGCCTCGTGTGGGGGCCTTTCAATCTGATCTACGGCATCGGCGCGGTGCTGCTCACCGTCTGCCTGCATCCGTTCATCGGAAAAAGCGACCGCTGGATCTTCATCGGCGGTTCCATCATCGGAGGCGCCTTCGAGTATTTCTGCAGCTGGCTGCAGGAAACCGTGCTGGGCACCGTGAGTTGGGACTATACCGGGTATCCTTTCAACCTGAACGGACGCATCAATCTGCTGTATTGCCTGTTCTGGGGCGCACTGGCGCTGGTATGGGTGAAAGAGGTATTTCCACGGCTGAACGGCTTTATCGAACGGCGCGTTTCCAAAACCTACGGTGTCGTCATCAGTTGGGTGCTCATCGCATTTATGCTTGCGAACTCTCTTGTAAGCGGCGCGGCGGTGCTGCGCCAGAGCCAGCGTTATGAAGGCGTCCCCGCAACACACGCCTGGCAGCAGGTGCTGGACGACCGTTTCCCCGACAGCCGCCTCGCTAAGATCTATCCCAGTATGGTGCGCGTGGAAGAATAAAAGACACGACTGCCGCACCCCTCAAAAAGCCAAAAGAGCGCCGTGCTTTCGCAAAAGCACGGCGCTCTTTTTTCTTTACAGCATTCTTGCAAACCAGGCCAGAAGAGCAAGCCCGCCCCATAGGGTAAGAGACAGAGCAAATACAACAGCCGCAATGGTCAGATACCGCTTTTTGTTCATGACCACGTAAGCGATGTATTCCCGCAAAAGCGCGTTGGGCAGATAATAGCCTGCCGTCCTGCCGCCCACACCGTCACAGGAAAAGCCGGCCCGTCCGGCGTACAGCCCCGCCCGCAGCAGATGGTAATCGCTTGTCGCATAGATACAGCAGTACGGCTTGCCCTCGCTGTGCGCCTCGGCCACGCGCTTGGAATATAAAAAATTTTCCTTCGTGTTCTTCGACTGTGTTTCCGCCAGCACAAGCTCCGCCGGATAACCTTTTTCCATTGCGTACTCCCGCATGGCTTCAGCCTCGGGACGCGGCTCATCCGCCCCCTGTCCTCCGGACATTATCAGGCAAGGCTCACGCCCCGTTTTTCTTTTTTGCCGCGCCGCATACCGCAGCGCCGCATCTACGCGCCCGGCCAGCAGCGGAGGCACCTTGCCGTCTATCAGCCCGCTGCCCAATACAACGATATAATCCACTCTTTTACGCGGCGGGAACCACTTTCCCACATAGAACGCCGTCAGAAACACCAGGCTGTGCAAAGCGAAAAAGACCGCCGTCCCCAGAAGCGCCATCCACAGCGGATACAGCCAGGGAAACAATCCGCTTTTGCCCAAAACCCACGGAAGCGCCATAAGCGCAAGGATCGCCAGAGCAAGGATCAGCGTCAGCATATGCTTGAGGCTCGGCCGTTCTCGCTTGAGCATCTGCACCGTATTCCAGAGCAAAAGCCCCAGCAGGATATAAACGCCGAACAACAGCAAAAACGCAAACACAAGCGCCGCACAGACAAGGAACAGGAACGACGCGGCGCTGTCGGGATATGCCAATGCCGCCAGCAGCGCGCACACGCCCAGCGTCACAAGAAACATGTCGAACCAGAAGCCGGCTGCCATACCCGTGTGTTTTTTTCGTTTTACCGCCCAAAACAAAGCAAACACTGCGGGCGGCAGCAGCGCTATCGTGAACAAATAATGCGTCATAGTCCTCTCCCCGCGCATTTTGACGACAGTGCGGCGCGCTCAAAAAAATGTCACCTGGCTGGATTTTGGCAAGTCTCCCAGCGCGCCGATGTCCGCCAACGTATCCATGATGGTATTGGAAACGATACCGTATTCCATATGCCCTTCGTTCTTGGCCGTAGCGCAAATAGCATTGCACGCACTTTGCAGATCCTCGGCGGAAATATACTGTTGGCCTTCCAGGGTAGCCTTTTCCAGCGTGTTCGCCGCCGCGTCTCCCAGCCCCTTCAGCGCCATAAAAGGCAGGCGGATCTTACCATCCTCCACCGTATAGGTCTTGGCGCGGCTTTTCCCGATGCGGATGGGCAGAAATTCGTAGCCGCGCTGCAGCATCTCGTTTACCATCTGAAGTGAAGCAAGGATGTCCTCGTCCTTGGCTTTCTTTTCTTCTTTCAGGCGGGCATTTACTTCTTTCAAATGCTGTTTCGCTACTTTTATACCGCCCACCGCGGCATCATAGTCGATATCGTCGCCGCGCACCGTGAAGTGTGTGGCGTAAAATTCCAGCGGATGATACACCTTGAACCACATCAGGCGGATGGCCGCGATCAGATACGCCACGGCATGCGCCTTCGGGAACATGTACTTGATTTTCTTACAGCTGTCCAAATACCATTCAGGCACATCGTGGGCGCGCAGCATATCCTCCACGCCCTCCGGGAAACCGCCCTTCGCCACCTTGCCCTTTCGCGTCAGCTCCATGATGGTAAACGCCTTCTTCGGCTCCACACCCTTATGAAGCAGGTATGTCATGATACTGTCGCGGGTACCGATCACCTCGGAAATGGTACACACGCCGTCCTTGATCAGGTCCTGCGCGTTGCCGTTCCACACGTCGGTGCCGTGGGACAGGCCGGATATCTGAATCAGGTCGCCAAAGCTCTTGGGCTGTGCTTCGATGAGCATGTTGCGTACAAAATTCGTGCCAAGCTCCGGGATGCCGAAGGTTCCCGTCAGGCTGTCGATATCCTCCGGCTTCACACCCAGCGCCTCTGTGGAGACCAGCAGCGAGATGACCTTAGGGTCATTCATGGGCACCGAATCCATCTTGATACCGGTCATATCCTCCAGATGCTTGTACATCGTGGGCACATCGTGCCCCAGCTCGTCCAGCTTGAGTATGGTATCGTGCAGGTATTTGAACTCGAAATGCGTAGTGATCATGCCCTTTTCCTTGTCGTCTGCCGGATGCTGGATGGGGCAGAAATCAAACACGTCATAATTGCTGGGCACAACGACCATGCCGCCCGGATGCTGGCCGGTGGTGCGTTTGACGCCTACGCATCCCTGTACCAGCCGGTTCTCCTCCGCATGGTTTACGATGCGCCCGCGCTCCTCCAGGTACTTTTTCACATAGCCGTAGGCCGTTTTATCCTGCAGGCCGGAGATCGTGCCCGCCTTGAACACATGGTCGTGGCCGAACAGGTCCTCCGTATAGCGGTGAATCCGGCCCTGCACCTCGCCGGAAAAGTTCAGGTCGATATCCGGTTCCTTATCGCCGTCAAAGCCCAGGAAGGTCTCAAACGGGATGTCATGGCCGTCCACGATGAGCTTTTCGCCGCACTGGGGGCAAATACGGTCCGGCAGGTCGAAGCCGTCTGCCACCGAGCCGTCGGTGTAAAACTCGCTCCATTTGCATTTGGGACACAGGTAGTGAGGCGGCAGGCTGTTCACCTCGGAGATGCCCGAAAAGTGCGCCACGGCCGAGGAACCGACAGAGCCGCGGGAACCGACCAGATAGCCGTACTCTTCGCTTTTCAGCACCAGCTTCTGGGCGATGACATACAGCACTGCGAAGCCGTGCTTGATGATGGAATCCAGCTCGCGCGTAAGACGCTTTTCCACAAGCTCGGGCAGCGGGTCGCCGTAGCGTTCCCGCGCGTTGCGCATGGTATCCTCCCGCAGGGATTCATCCGCGCCCTCGATGGTGGGCGTATACAGTCCTTTTGGGATGGCGCGCACGTCACCGTCCACCATATCCGCGATACGGTTTGGGTTCGTGATGACGATCTCCCGCGCCTTCTCCGGAGAAAGGTAGCTGAACTGCTTGAGCATATCATCTGTGGTACGGAAGTACAGCGGCGCCTGATTATCGGCGTCCTTGAAGCCGTTGCCCGCCTGCAGCACCGCGCGGTAGATGGCGTCCTCCGGCTCCATAAAATGCACGTCGCCCGTGGCCACCACCATTTTGCCCAACGCTTCGCCCAGACGGATAACCGTCTTGTTGAATTCCTGAATCTGCTCGATGCTGTCCACCATGTGTTCCCGCAGCATGTATTCGTTGTTTCCCAGCGGCTGCACCTCAAGAAAATCGTAATAAGCGGCGATATTTTTCAGCTCATCAAAGCTTCGCCCCTCCACGATCGCCCTGTAAAGCTCTCCCGCTTCACAGGCGGAGCCGATGATAAGTCCCTCACGGTATTTGTTCAAAAGGCTGCGCGGCACACGCGGAACCTTGAAGAAATAATCCATATGCGCAGCCGAAATGATACGGTACAGATTTTTCAAACCCGCCGCATTGCGTACCAGAATGATGAGGTGAAAATTCTTCTTTGCCAGCTCACGCGTGCCGCCAAGACCTGTGTTCACATTCTCCAGCGCCGTTACGCCGCGCAGAGCAAGATCCTCGATCATCTTCACGTAGATCTGTGCCAGCGCCTTCGCGTCGTCACAGGCGCGGTGGTGCTGAAACGGCGGGATCTCAAGATATTTACCGATGGTATCCAGCTTGTAATTGCGCAGTCCAAGATAGAGTGCCTGCGCCAGCGGCAATGTGTCGATGTAGGTGTTGCCGAACGGCACACCGTACCGCTCCGCACACGCCTTTAAGAAGCGAATGTCAAAGCCATGGGCATTGTGCGCGATGAGCACACGGCCGTCCACAAATTCCAGAAACGCCCGCAGCGCCTCCTCCTGCCCCGGTGCATCGGCCACCATTTCGTCGGTGATGTTGGTGATCTTCGTTATTTCCTCGGGAATATGGCAGCCCGGATTTACAAAACTGTTGTAGCTTTCGGTGATCTCGCCGTTCTCGACCACCACTGCGCCGATTTCCGTGATGGCGCAGTCGGCCGGTGAAAGGCCCGTAGTCTCCAAATCGAACACTACGAAGGACTGGCTCATGGCGCCCGTGGCCGCACCATACACAACGGGCACCATGTCATCCACAAAATAAGCTTCCACGCCGTAGATAAGCTTAAAATCCGGGTCTTTCTTTCGGATATCGTCCGTGGCCAGCATCGCTTCAGGGAAGCCCTGCACCACGCCGTGATCTGTGACAGCGACCGCGCGGTGACCCATGCGGTGGGCCGTTTTTACGATGGTTTTAGGGTCACAGAAACCATCCATGCTGCTCATTTTCGTATGCAGATGCAGCTCCACACGCTTTTCCGGCGCAGGGTCCACACGCTTTTTCCGCACCACCTTCAGCACGTCATAAGGGTAAATGACATAATCGCGCTCGTATTTGTCATAGGCACAGTCGCCCTTGATGATAAGCGTGTCCCCGGGGCCAAGCTCCTCCCACTTGTCGCAGTTTTCTCCCTCCTGCGGCCGTATTTTCAGATTGATGGAGCCTGTATAATCCGTGATGGAAATGGAATAGATCTTGCGCCAGTTCCCCTTGATTTCTGTAAAAAATACATCGCCCCAAACCGTAACTTTGCCGGCCTCTGCCCCAACATCGCGCAGCGCTGTCAGGCCCGTCGGCTGGAACATATGCCCATTCACCAGCTTGGCAGGCGCGTCCTCCAGGTCCAATCCCTGCACCTTTACGGCAGGCCCCTCGCTTTTGGCCTTGAACTGGCGGGCGGGCGGCGCCTTTTTCAAGATATGTTCTTCCACGGCCTCGGCCGAAATAGCCGTGTCGCACACCAGCGCCACCTGCGGCCGCACTCCGGTGCGCGCGGCAATCAGCTCCTCCAGTTTCACGGCAAATTCCATCTGCGTCAGCAGCAGCACACCATTCTGCACGCGCACGGTGATGTGCTCCCCCGCAATATCCACCTGAGCCCCCGACAAAAAGCCGTTAATGGGCAGGCCTGCGTCTTTCAATTCCTCTGCCAGCTCCAACACGGCACGGGACGTAAGGCAGGTATATGCAAACAGGCCCTGCACCTTGAGTGCAAAGCCCGGGAACTGCGGCTCTAAGGATGCGATCAGGCGTCCGCTGGTCTCAGCGGGCACCGGATTTGCCGTACGGTATACCACAGTGATGATTTTATTTTGCCTGTCCGCAACGACACGCTCCACGATGGCGCTGCCGTAGCTGTCCATAAACGCGGCGTCAGCCGTAAACTGCGGCCAGAGCTGCGTAAGCATGGGCTTCATTATTCCAACACCAACCGTTCGATCTCTTCACACAGCTCGTCCACAATATTACCGCGCAGCATACGCACCTGCTGTCCCCTGACGAACAGCATGGCGCAGTCCTTACCTCCGGCAATGCCGATATCCGCGCCCCTGGCCTCGCCAGGGCCATTGACCACGCAGCCCATGACAGCCACCTTGATCGGCTTATTGCAGCCGCGCAGACGCTCCTCGACCTCCGAGGCGATTTGGGCTACGTTGATATTTGTACGCCCGCAGGTAGGACAGCTGACGACCTCGGGGCCGGGCACAAAATGTCCCGCGGCGCGCAGGATGTCAAAACCCGCACGCACTTCTTTTTCCGGCTCGTCCGTCAACGACACGCGAATGGTGTCTCCAATCCCCTCCAACAACAGTGTCCCTATGCCCATAGCCGATTTAATAAGGCCCATACGGTATGTACCGGCCTCGGTAACGCCCACATGCAGAGGGTAATCGCACCGCAGGCTGAGCTGGCGGTATGCTTCCACCACCACGGGGACATTGGAGGATTTGATAGAGATGACAATATCGTTGAAATCGTGCCTTTCCAGCAGCGATACATGGTACATCGCGCTCTCCACCAGCGCTTCCGGCGTAACCTTTCCGTATTTTGCAAGGATCTCCTTTTCCAGGCTGCCGCCGTTTACGCCGATGCGGATGGGGATGCCCCTTGCACGGCAGGCCGAAGCGACCTCGCCGACATGGGCGTCATCTCCGATGTTGCCCGGGTTGATGCGTATTTTATCCACGCCCGCTTCGGCGCAAGCCAAAGCGACCTTGTAATCAAAATGAATATCCGCCACAACAGGCATTTTTACAGCATTCTTTAATGCCTCTACCACGGGCACGTCCGCAACGGACGGAACCGTGACCCGTACGATCTGGCAGCCTTCTGCTTCCAGCCGTTTGGCCTGGGCCACATTTCCCGCGATATCATGAATGGGCACATTGAGCATGCTCTGCACTGCAACAGGATTTCCACCGCCCACTGTAACGCCGCCTATACGGACGGCTCGTGTATTCTTGCGCATTGTCTTCCCTCTTTTTATACGATCAGTTTGGTGATATCGTTGAATGTGGCAAAAATCATCAGCCCGATGAGCAGGATAAATCCCGCGGCGTTGATGGCGATCTCATATTTTTGGCTGATGGGTTTTCGGCGGATCGCCTCGATGATAAGGAATACCAGCCGTCCGCCGTCCAACGCAGGAATGGGCAGAAGGTTAAAAATGCCCAGATTGATGGTAATGAGCGCGAGCAGCATCAACAGTGAAGAAAGCCCCAGCGAAGACGCCTCACTGATGGCGGAAACAATGCCTACGGGACCGGACAAATTGTTGACCGCGATACGGCCCGTAATAAGATCCGTCAGGCTGAGCACGACCATACGCCCCAGCGAGAGCGTCCAGTTTCCCGCCTCTTTCAAAACGCTGCCCACCGTCTTTTTCTCGCCCAGCACTTTAAAATCAATGACAAGCTGGTTGACGCCGTTTTCTTCGTAGGTGTCGAACACCACATTGTCCAGCTGCACGCGCTTTCCGTCACGCAATACGGTCAAGTCCGCCTGGCCCTGCTGGGTACGGGCGAACTCATAGATGATATCATTTGCGATAAAGCAGCGCCGTCCGTTTACCGCAACGATGGTGTCTCCCACCTGCAGGCCGGACTGCTGTGTGGACGAGCCCTCGTAAAATTCCGCTACGGTGCGCGTGCTGATGAGCTGCTGCGAACACACCACGCAAACAAGGACCACAAAACCCAGAAGGAGGTTCATCACAGCGCCCGCCACGGTGACAAGGATTCGGTTTCCCACCGGGGCCTTTGTAAAGGAACCCGCCTCTTCGCTCTCCTCGTCCTCACCCTCCATACTGACAAAGCCGCCGATGGGAAACAGGCGCAAGCCGTATTTTGTTCCCCCGCGGGTGAAGCTGAACAGCGTAGGCCCCATGCCCAGCGCGAATTCGTTCACCTGGATGCCGCTGAACTTCGCAGTGAGGAAATGCCCCAGCTCATGAATGAAAATCACAATGCCGAATACGAATACCGACGCCAACACCGTAATGAGAAACGACCCCGCGCTGCTGAAAAATGATGCCATTCTGTGCCCTGCCTTTTATTTCATTTGTTCGGCCGCGCCGTGCGGACCGTATAACAGCCCGGCGCGCCGCCGCCCATTCTTTTAGGATACATGTGCTAAAACATATGCGCGCGCCGCCGCGTCGCATGCATACACGTCATCCAGAGTATACGGCCCGCCGAAGGCTTCGCTGTCCACAACGCCCTCCACCAGCTCACCGATTTTCAGGAACGGAATGCGTCCCTCCAGAAACAGACGCACCGCCTCTTCGTTTGCGCCATTTGCAGCACACGGTGCAAGGCCGCCCTTGCCGATTGCTTTTTTACATGCCGCGAGGCAGCGGAAAGTAGCCTCATCCGCTGTGTCAAAAGTCAGCTCGTGCAGCTTTGTGAAGTCCAGCTCCGGCGCAGGGCCGGGCACACGCTCCGGCCAGGTAAGCGCGTACTGGATGGGGATGCGCATATCCGGCACCCCCAACTGTGCCAAAATGGAGTTGTCACTGAACTGCACCATCGAATGGATAATACTCTGGCGCTGTACCACCACCTGTACCTGCTCTGCCGGCAGGCCGAACAGCCAGACAGCCTCGATCAGCTCCAACCCCTTGTTCATCAGCGTGGCGGAATCAATGGTGATCTTGCTTCCCATGCTCCAGTTGGGATGGCGCAGCGCATCGTCCTTTGTAACATTCTGCAGCTCCTGCCGCGTGCGGCCGAAAAACGGCCCGCCGGAGGCCGTCAACAGTATCTTTTGCAGGCTTTTGGCCGAGTATTCGTCCTGTAAGCATTGGAAAATGGCCGAATGCTCACTGTCCACAGGCAGAAGCTTGACGTTATTCTCCCGGACGGCATCCGTCACGAGGGAACCTCCGGTGACAAGGCTCTCCTTGTTGGCCAGCGCCACATCCCGCCCGCTTTTGATGGCGGACAGCGTCGCGGCAAGCCCGGCAATGCCCACCACCGCGTTGAGCACGATGTCCGAGCCGTCCATAGCTGCCAATTCTTCAAGACCTTCTTTGCCTCGCAGAAGGACCGGCGCGCCCGGCATGCCGTGCAGCTCCCGGGCGGCGCGGTCCGCCGCCGCGTCATCCACAACAGCAATGCAATGAGGATGAAACTCCTGTACCTGTCGCAGCAGCAGCTCCACATTGGAATGCGCCGCCAGCCCAAACACGCTGTATTCCTGCGCACGGATAACATCCAGGCTCTGCGTACCGATAGAACCTGTGGAGCCAAGGACCGTGACCTTTTTTGTCATAATATCACGCCTCGTTATTTCGTAAAATAGTAAAATACCGCCGTCACGACCATTGCGACAAACGGCGCGATGAAAAGCACGCTGTCGAAGCGGTCCATAATGCCTCCGTGCCCGGGAAAGATGGTGCCGTAATCCTTGATGCCGCACTGGCGCTTGATCACAGAGGCAAACAGATCGCCCACGATCCCCAGCAGAGAGCCGAACCCACCCAGCAGCACAACGACCACATAGTACCGCCAGCCCAGCGTATCCAGAGGCACGCCGACAAGCTGCCCATGCAGCGCTGTATAGCATGCCGTAACAACAACGCCCAGCAGCATGCTTCCCATCACGCCGCCCACGGCTCCCTCGATGGTCTTGTTGGGGCTGACGACCGGCGCCAGCTTATGCTTGCCGAACGCGCGTCCCGCAAAATATGCGGCGGAATCCCCGCCCCAGGCAAAGCCCAAAATCAGGAAAATAAAATACAGCGCATCGTAGCCGTATGTCTCGCGCGGCAGAAGCTGCTTGAGATAAATGAGGGAATAAAAGCAGAACATGATGATGCAGGAAAACAGCACCATGCCGCCCAGCTTTGCATAATTGATGGACTTTGAATTGCCGATGACACACAAAACGAGGTACAACGCAAAAATGTAGGATGCCGGAAGCATACAGATGCGAACCATATGGAAATCGCTGAACATCACCAGCAGCGTATACGGCACAAAGCCCCAATAAATATACGCAGCCTTTTCAAACCGGAACGCCTTGAACACCTCATGGATGGCGAGCAGGCAAATGGCCGCAATGACGACGTTGAACACGAAGGTGTCGAACAGCGCCATCACCGCGAACAGTACCACCAGGCCGACTGCGGAGGTAATCACTCTTGTTTTCATAGCCATGCCTCGCTTTGCTTTCAAATTCCGCCGAAGCGGCGGCTGCGGGTATTGTATTCTTCAATGGCCCGGTCCAGATCCGCCCGGGTAAAATCCGGCCATAACACGTCCATATCCACAAATTCCGCATAAGACGCCTGCCACAGCATAAAATTGGAGAGCCTGTGCTCTCCGCTGGGGCGCAGAATGAAATCCGGATCTTTCTGCCCGGCGGTATACATTACGCCCGATACCGTCTCAATGTCGATGTCCTCAGGCCGCAGCAACCCCTGCTGTACACGGCGTGCCAGGATCTGCATCCCCCGCACGATCTCCTGCCGGCCGCCATAGTTGACAGCCACGTTGAGTACCGTACCGGTGTTGCCGCGGGTTTTTTCCTCGATATCGTTCATCTGCGCCTGGTATTTGGCGGGCAGCGCCGTGCGGTCGCCCAAAAACACCACACGGTTGTTCTCCTTCTGGTAATCGTACGCCATAATAAGGTATTCGCCGAACAGCTTCATAATGCCGTTGACTTCCTCCATCGGACGCGACCAGTTCTCGGTGGAAAACGCATAAAACGTGACGCAGGCGACCTCCAGCTCGTTGCAGTAGCGGATGATATCCCGAAACACCTCTGCGCCCCTGGTGTGGCCCGCAGTGCGCGGCAGGCCGCGTTTTTTGGCCCAGCGGCCGTTCCCGTCCATGATGATTCCGATGCTCAAGCCTTTTGCAAAGCCGGGTTCATGTGCCATAATGCTCTTGACTCCTTTGTAAAAATGAATGCCGCGCGGGCTGCCGCGCGGCACACATCCAGCCGTGGAAACGCCGCGTGCGCGGGCTCCGTCAGATTTCCATGATCTCTTTGTTTTTGGCCTCGCAGGTCTTATCGATCTCCTTGACAAATTTGTCGGTAATCTTCTGCATCTCATTTTCGAGATTTTTCAAATCGTCCTCTGTCAACTCGCCCGCCTTTTTCTTCGCTTTGAATTTGTCCAGCGCGTCACGGCGGACGTTGCGCACCGCGATTTTCGCTTCCTCACCCATGTGCATGGCTTCCTTGGTGAGCTGTTTGCGCCGTTCCTCCGTAGGAGCCGGGAAAACCAGACGCATCACGCGGCCGTCGTTGGTGGGATTGATACCAATATCAGAGGTAAGGATCGCCTTTTCAATGGCGTGCATCAAAGAAGCGTCCCAAGGGCTGATGGTGAGCACGCGCGCCTCTGCCACAGAAACCGCGGCCACCTGATTGATGGGCGTGGGCGTGCCATAATAATCCACCGTCACCTTATCGAGGATGGCGGGGTTCGCACGGCCCGCGCGGATCGTCGCATGCTCCTTTACAAGATGGTTGATGACGCCGGTCATTTTGTCTTCATAGGTCTTTGTCTCTGCGCTCATAATCGTCTCTCCTCTTTTCCTTATTGCTCGACCACGAGCGTGCCGATGGGCTCACCCGCTACTGCTTTTGCAATATTTTCGGGGTGCAGGATATCAAATACCAGAATGGGCAGCGAATTATCGCGGCACATCGTCGCAGCGGTGCTGTCCATCACGGCAAGCTGGTCCGCCAGCACACGGCTGAACGTAAGCGTGTCGTATTTTTTTGCATCTGCATATTTTTTGGGGTCCTTGTCGTAAACGCCGTCCACCATCGTCGCCTTGAAGATGATATCCGCGTTGATCTCCGCAGCGCGCAGCGCCGAAGCTGTGTCCGTGGAAAAGAACGGGTTGCCCGTTCCGCAGGCCAGAATGATGACTCTCCCTTTTTCCAGATGGCGGATGGCCCGGTTGCGGATATAAGGCTCGGCGATCTGCTGCATGGACAAAGCTGTCTGCACACGCACCTCTACGCCCAAATGCTCCAGGGCGTCAGCCACGGCCAGCGCATTCATGGCCGTGGCCAGCATACCGATCTGATCCGCACGGGTACGCTCCATCTCGCCGCTGGAGCGGCCGCGCCAAAAGTTGCCGCCGCCCACCACGATCGCGATCTCAGCACCCAAATCGTGGGCGTCTTTGATGCCTTTACAAATGGTCTGGATGGTATCCATGTCCAAGCCAAAGCCTTTGTCCCCGGACAGCGCCTCCCCGCTCAGTTTCAGCAACACGCGTTTGTATTTCACCGACATAGCAGCACCCCATCGAAGCAATTTCATTTTCTCATCTATTTTACATGATTTTACCTGTAAAGTAAAGCCGTCAAATATACTTTTGCGCAAGCGGCAGTTCTGCAAGCTCGATGCGAAGCATCGTTTCGCGGGAATCGCCGCTGTATGGCAGCGGCACACTGGAAAGCACATCTGTCTCCGCCCCAGGCAGACGTACCGGCAGCTCTACGATAAAACGCGCACCGCGCTCCGTCCGGTTTTCCGCATGAATTTCTCCCCCCTGCATCCGTGCAAACTGCTGCGCAATATACAGCCCCAGACCGGAGCCTCCCCGCTCCCCCTGCCCGCGCCAGAATTTTTCAAACAAGTGCGGCAGCGCCTGCTCGGGAATACCGCAACCATCGTCCTCCACAACGATACGCGCATACAGCCCATCCCTCTCCAGCAGAACGAACACCGCGCCGCCCCCGGGTGTGTGCTTAAGCGCATTGGAAAGCAAGTTCAGCACGATCCTGTCCAGACGCTGCGTATCGCACAGCAGACCGCACGGACCTTTGGAACGGTTTTCAAACCGCAGCGTAACGCCGCACGCCTGAGCATAAGGTCGGGCGCCCTCCACTGTTTCCGCAAGCGCAGCGGCAAGGTCCGTGTACTCTTCCGTCTGAACGTTTTTTACGTCCGCGTATTGCGCATCCAGAATGTTTGCCGCCAGACGCAGCGTCTTATACAAGTTCTGCTCCGCATAATCCAGATACTTTTCCACTCCGTCCGCAATATCCTTGCCAGGCCGGCACAGCCTGCGCCGCAGCAGCTGCAGCGAGGACAGCACAACCGTCAGAGGTGTCTTGAATTCATGAGACAGCATGGCCGCCTGTTCCCATTCTGAAGCAGAAGCCCCGCTTATCCCGACCGTCTCTTTCTCCCGGAACAGCTTCGGCAGACGCAGTGCAAGACTTCGCGTCAGGCGCTCGGCTCCGGCCAGAGCCGCATCCTCCGGGATTCCCAATACGCTGCACAAAGCAGCGCCGTGTACCGCGCCGTCCTCCGCCGGAAGCGGAAACAGCCAATTTCCCGCCTTGCCGCCGTTCTGCGCACAAACGCAAACAGGCTT